>Ga0105357_10000008_pt1 | contig 93775 bp, 71 predicted proteins | sample GOMGulsemesocosm_4_FD_83660 | JGI IMG/M metagenome (GOLD analysis project Ga0105357, IMG submission 83660) | Methane-oxidizing microbial communities from mesocosms in the Gulf of Mexico - GOM15B Gulf of Mexico | ecosystem: Environmental > Aquatic > Marine > Cold seeps | place: USA: Gulf of...
ATTGTCGGATTGTTACCATTAACTATACTCGGTGGTGGCATGTGGCAACCATTGGGGGTAGTGCTTATTTCAGGGCTTTGTGTTTCTGCTATATCAAGCTTTTTATTAGTACCTGTTTTAACTAAGCTATTTACTAGGGAAGCAAGTTAGAAAACAATCATTCTATATTGACCTTGTACAAGGGGCAACTAGATTCAGTCAACCTAATTAAGTTGCTTTATATGATTCATTAATTTTCAATTCAAAATCATTATGACTTTTAGTTTACGTATATCTTCTTGATCTGGTTTACCGCTACTTAGAAGAGGATGACCATCTTTATTTTCTTTTTCTTTGAACCAGCGATCAATCATTTAAGCAATAACATCTAACCTACAGCAACGTTGTGGTTTTGATCTCGGATTAAGGAGGTTGCATCAAGTGTCAATAAATTATACTGGTATCGAATTTTTTTTTTTGAGTGGTACAATGTTTTGCAATAATGCGAAATAAATACGTAGAGGGTAAGCTTTAATGGAGTTAATTGGCATTTCAGGTTATATATTTGCGGTCTTCGCTTATGTTGTGTTTATTTTGTTGTTATTAGCCGCACGTAATAAAACCCTTTCCGGTCGCTTAGTGTTGACCTCAAGTATTTTTATCATCGCTTCTAGTGTGGCTAGTGCTTTACAAGTGAAGCAGGGTTTCTCACTCAAGTATGTTTTAGCGTTTGAAACTTTTAAATTGGCTTTTTGGTCATTACTTATTATTTGTACTCAAACTAATGTTAATTCAATAAAAGATTTATTCAATCGAACAAAAACAACTCAATACATAAAAATTTGGGCCATTTTATCTGCAGTTTGCTGGGGTGTAGGGGTATACTTTCCAGAAGGTGTTAAAGCTTTGTTTTTGTTGCTTTTATTCCTTAATCTTTGGCTCTTGGTACTACTAGAACAACTATACCGTAATGCTGACGTAAAAGTCAAATGGGCATTATGGTCACTAATTGTGGCCTTAGGAATGGCTACTGTATTTGATTTTGTATTGTTTGCACAAGCAGCACTAATTAATCAACTTGATTTTAATTATTGGTACGCCCGCGGTTTTGTTGTTGCAGTTGGTATGCCATTGGTTTTAGTTAGCACTAGACGTATAAAAGAATGGTCGGTGAATGTATTTGTGTCACGAGATGTGGTTTTTTATAGTTCTATGCTATTGATTTCCGGTATGTATTTATTGTTGTTAGCATTGGCTGGTTATGTTATTAACTATTTTGGCGGTGCTTGGGGCGATGTGGTTAGTATTGCTTTTTTTATTTTAGGGGGAACGGTTTTAGCCTCATTATTAATTACCGAACGACTACGTCGAGAAGTTAAGGTTTTTATCACCAAACATTTTTTCGCAAATAAGTATGATTATCGCGTTGAGTGGTTAAAATCCAATGAGCAATTGGAAGTAGATAATAGTGATAACTATTATCGCAAAGCAATGGATATTATTTTCAAATCGCTTAATGTACATCAGGGAGCTTTAGTCATTAGATCGTCATTAGGAAAGTACAATTGTGTTTTTGAGCAAGATTTACCGTTAGATCAGCAGCGAGTACACAATTTAGTTATGATCGACGAATTTTGCTCTAAACATTGCTGGATAATTGATACCAGGGAGTATGCTACGGTTGAAAATAGTTACCCTGATTTAGATCTTAATATTGATTATTGCCGAGACCAAGGCATTGATATCATCATTCCCATGTTTAAAAATAAAAATGTTTATGGCTTTTTTTTACTAAAACTTCCTAAAGACCGTGGTTTGTTAAATTGGGAAGATAGAGACTTGCTTTTCGCTTTATCAAAGCAGCTAAGTAATTACCTCTCGCTAAACGAAGCCAATGAAAGAATTGCTGAATCAAAACAGTTTGATGCATTCCACCGCATGTCGGCATTTTTAGTACACGACTTAAAAAATGTTCAGGCGCAATTGTCTTTGATAAACAGTAATGCTCAACGACATCGTAATAATCCAGAATTTGTTGATGATGTTTTTGACACAATAGAATCTGCAACAATTCGCCTTGAAAAGGTATTAACGCAACTACGAAATAAGCAAGTCGCTGAATCGTCATTGACAAAGGTTAATGTTAATTCAGTTGTTGATAAAGTTGTTAACCAGCGTAATGTCGAACTTCCAAAAGTGAGTATGGAAATATTGGATGAAATTGAAATAGTTATTGAGCAAGAAACCTTTTGTTCAGTGTTAAATCATTTAGTTCAAAACGCTCAAGAGGCGACAAAAAATGATGGCTGGGTTAAGATAAAGGTAGAGTTATTGGAAGATGTTTTACATATTGCCATAATAGATAATGGCAGTGGCATGTCAGAGAATTTTATTCAAAACCGTTTGTTTAAAGCTTTTGATACCACTAAAGAGAATGCAGGTATGGGCATTGGCGTTTATGAAGCCAAACAATTTATTGATAGCATTGGTGGCACTATACAGGTAACTAGCTTTGAGAATGAAGGCAGTATTTTTCATTTAAATATCCCTCTCAGATAATAAAAAAACAATAAAAAGGAAATAATTTTGCTATGGAAACATTACTGATTGTAGATGACGATTCTGGTATACAAAAACAGTTAAAGTGGAGCTTATCTGATTATGATGTGATTTTTGCTGATACGCGAGAGAGTGCTATCGCCGCGGTGAGGCGTCATGAACCCAAAGTCATCACTTTAGATTTGGGTTTACCACCAGATGAAGCCAACGCAAGTGAAGGCTTAGCTGCGTTAAAAGAAATACTAATTATAGCTCCGCATACTAAAATCATTGTTATAACCGGCAACGATGATCGTACTAATGCACTCAAAGCAATAGAAATGGGCGCTTATGATTTTTATCAAAAGCCAGTAGAGTCTGAAGTGATCAATGTGATAGTTTCACGTGCTTTTAGTTTAACTAATATTGAAGCTGAAAATCGCACAATGAAGGCTGTTGTGGGAAGTGATACTGGCATTATTGGTAGTAGTGAAAGCATAGATCGCTTAAGAACTATGGTTCAGCGAATTGCGCCAACAGAAATAACGGCTTTATTATTGGGTGAAAGTGGCACCGGTAAAGAAGTTACCGCAAAAGCTGTTCATCAAGTGAGTAATAGAAAAAATAAGCCATTTATTGCTATCAACTGTGCATCAATTCCAGAAAACTTATTAGAAAGTGAACTGTTTGGTTTTGAAAAAGGCGCTTTCACTGGCGCCCATAAAACCACCATGGGTAAAATCGAATGTGCTCAAGGGGGGACATTATTTCTTGATGAAATAGGCGATATGCCCTTTAATTTACAAGCTAAATTACTACGCTTTTTACAAGAAAAAGTGATTGAGCGATTAGGAGGAAGAAAAGAGATTTCTGTTGATGTTAGGGTGGTTTGTGCAACGAATCAAAATTTAGAAGAAATGGTTGTCAATAAAGAGTTTCGTGAAGATTTATTTTATCGAATTACCGAAATTACGTTAAATATTCCTCCGTTACGTGATCGAGATGAAGATGTAATAATTTTAGCTAATTTCTTTTTACAGCAATATGCCACCGATTATAAAAGAAATATTAAGTCTTTTTCAGATGATGGCCTTCAGGCTTTAAAAGAGCATCGTTGGCCTGGTAACATTCGAGAATTGCAGAATAAAGTAAAATCTTCTGTGATTATGACTACGGGCTCACAAGTTACTGCGTTTGATTTAGGTTTTTATAATCATAGTAATGCTGATTATGAACTGTCTTTAAATTTACGCGCTGTACGTGAACAAGCGGAGTCTATAGCCATACAAAAAGCCTACGCTCTATCAGAAGGGAATATGTCTAAAACATCAGAATTATTAGGTGTCACAAGGCCAACTTTGTATTCATTAATTGAAAAGTATGAATTGAATATTAATAGCTAATTAAATATAAATTTTAAGGTAAGAATAGAAATGAGTTTTTTAGTTAAATTAATTTTACTGCTAAGTATAATAGGCTATGGATTACTTTCTAATAAAGTTCATGCCAAAACTGATAATTATGAAGCCGCATTACAAGCTTATAATTTGAATGATATTGATGCAGCATTTATACATTTGAAAAATGCATTACAAGAAAAAGAAGATAATCTGCCCGCTAAATTGTTATTAGCAGAAGTACTCATTAAGAAAAATTTGTATTCATCCGCAGAGCAAGAGCTAAATGATGCTTTAATAGAAGGCGCAGATATAAATTTAATAATAAGCCCCTTAGGTAGAAGTTTACTATTACAGGGAAAATTTAAGTTAGCCTTAGAGGTAGCGGATCAGAAAAAATTGCTCAAACAGGGGGAATTAGCTTTTAATTTAATTCAAGCCAAAGCTTACCGAGGTTTATTGGATACTGATGCAGCAGAAGATTTATACAAAATTATATTATCAAAGTATCCTGAGAACGTTGAGGCTATAATAGAGTTAGCTTCAATTTATAATGCTAAAAACAACTTCGAAAAATCTCAAGAACTACTCAATAAAGCGGATTTATTAGCGCCGAAAAGTAGTCGATTGTGGCAAGTTAAAGGACAGTTAGCGAGAAATCAAGGGCAGCTAGAAAATGCGATTGTTTATTTTAATAAAGCGAACATATTAGATCCCGAGAACATTGTCATTTTAAGGGCTCTAGCAAGTAGCCACTTAGAATTAGAAAAGCCTAAAAATGCACAAATACTAATTGAACATGCTTTAGTGTTATCGCCTAATGACCTTCAGTCGCAGTTATTGAAAAGCAATATATTAAGGATGCTAAACAAAAAAAAATTATCAGATGACGTCCTAGTAAAATTATCAAATCAGTTATCGTCAATAGATGAAAGTTACATGTTATCTAAACCGGAATTATTATTGATTGATGCCATGATTAGTTATGGCCTAGAAAATTGGGTTCAAGCTCAAGATAAATTTAAAAAATATATAAATCAGGGAATAAATAATAATGACATGAGTGCAATTGTTTTATTAGCTGATGTGTATGTGAATTTAGATAAACCAAGCTCAGCATTGGATCTGATGTCAAATTATGAAGAACATTTGATAAAAAATAAAGATTATGCACTTATTTTAGCTGGGTTATATCTTCAATTTAACCAAAATGTTAAAGCAGATTATTTACTGGATAAGCTTAAAAGTTCATATGGTAATGATGAGGATATATCAATACTTTCTGCAAAAGTGTTAAGTAACTTCGGACGAGATAAAGAAGCACTATTGCTTTTAGAGTCTTCCAATAACAATGGTAGTGTACGCTATAAGCATAGTTTAGCTATTACAGCATTACGAACAGGAGAACTAAATAAAGCTTTGGGGCATACTAAATTTCTCATTTCGAAATCACCCGAGAACATTGAATATCAACTATTGTATGTGGGGGTATTAATTCAGCTTGAACAATTTGATGAAGCAAAAAAGGTTATTTTGGATTTATATAAAAAATATCCAAATGACAAACAAGTACGTTTCAGTTATGCCTCGTTGCAATTTAATCTGAATAATTTATCAATTGCAAAATCTATGTTTACTAAGTTAGTAGCAGAAACTCCCGACGATGGTGACAGTTGGTTTATGTTGGCTCAAATAGAATATGATTTAGACAACATAGAAGAAGCTGTCGGTATTTTAGAGCGTCAAATCAAAAATGATGAATACAGACTAAAAGCACTCCATAAGTTAGTTAACGTTCATTACGCTCAACAGCAATTTAAAAAAAGCTTATTAGTTATTAATGTACTTTTGAAAGAGGATCGGCTTGATACTCAAGTAATATTGATGAAAGCAAAAAACTTAATAGCTTTAAAACAAACCAAAGAAGCTAAACATCAGCTTAATATTTTATCAGGTTTGTGGCTTGAAGAACCGCATAATTTATTGCAACTTAGTAAATTACAGTTAAGAATTAATGATGTTATTGGTGCTGAAAAAAGTTTAGGGATGGCATATTTAATGCAGCCTAGAGTCTTACCAATATTAATTGATATTATTAAGGTAAAAATTAGACTCAATAAAATAACTGAAGCTTCAATTCTTTTATCTGAAGGAGAGGAAGCAGGATATCAAGACAATATTTACCTTACTATTTTAAAAGGAGATATTGAGTTAGCTAAAAATAATGTTAGTGCAGCATTCAAGCATTATCTAACGGTGCTCAATAAAGATGAAGCTAATGTTATTGCCTTAATTAAACTTTCACAGGTAAGCCAAGCAGAATCCTTATCAAATAAATTTATTGCTAAGCTAGATTATTTAGTAAAAAAACACCCTGATAGAGCGCTTCAAAGACATATGTTTGCAGATCACCTTCTTGAGCAACAGAAATTTGATCTGGCAAAATTTCAATATCAGCTTTTAATAACACAAAATATTCCCTTGGAAAAAAAGGCCTCAGCGTTGAATAACCTCGCGATTGTGTATCTTCATGAAAACGCTTACAAGGCGGCTGTAGATATCTCGAAACAGGCGTTTGAAATGTTACCTTATCCTGCAATTATTGATACATATGGCTGGTCGTTAGTGCTATCAGGGGATACAGGACAAGGTCTTTCGTATTTAAGACAAGCATTTAGTATGTCTTCTACTCAACCAGATATTCAGTATCATATTGCTTATGCGTTGGTAAACCTGAATCGTAAAGAAGAGGCTAAATCGTTGTTGACTCAACTTATAAAATTAAAAGATACGTTTGCTGAATATAAATTAGCCAAGCAGTTGTTGAGTACCTTGTAGTGCCCTTAAGTGATGATTAGTACATAAGGAATAGTTCTACAACGGCAGGGGTATAGGTAAATTGATCACAAATAAGGTGGTTTAGGCGATTTACGAAATGCCAGACAGCTAAGCTGCATGGCATATAATAATATTTATTTAAGTACCATTTAAATTTTTTGTTTTTTACGCTGAGCGCCTAAAGCAAATAAACTGATAGCAAATATGAATAAAGTTGAAGGTTCAGGTACCACTGCAGGAGGTTTCTTTGCAATTGTTAACCTATAGTCTTCAACTTCACCTTGGTCTTGAAATCCTGTAGCAATTAAGTTCATACCATCGGAATGGTGCTCTAATGAATTTTCACATACTATTCTGGCGCGTAGCCAAACTTGTGTAAGAGTGTCAAAAATTGGAATTTGCATTTCGTTAGTGGTGAACATCGCCGTGGTGTCTTGGCTATTATAAATAGTTTCACCTCTCGAGTCACTTAAGTCCCAGTTTTTGGTGCCGTCTTTTCTGAAATTATAGTTATCTATAACTTTACTTGGGTCAAGGTTTCTTGATTTTTGTACATTACCATCAGAATCTTTATGTTTCCACCATTTTTCAGCGATGATTCTTTCTCTATTTTGATTTTGATTTCTGTATTTTCTATCATCCCAATCTCCATCTTGGTTCCAGTCGATCCAAGATTCTAATTGATCATATTTATGATTACCTACGATTGAGCGTGTGACTTCAAATTGAAATTGAACATAGCCACCAGAGGTTAATTGACTTGTATTACTATAGTCAGTCCAGTTTATACCATCAGTAGAAGTTCTCCATGTAACACCATCATTAGTTGATGGAGTAAGCTCCATTGCATTATCTGAACTTTCTTTATCCCAATTTTTGCCCAGTTTTTGCCATTGATCTGTGCTGTGACATGCTGATGATTCTTGACCTGTAGCATTGCCATAGTCGTAAGAACCTGATTTTGTGGAACATGCAACCACGTTAGTTGAAGTTGCAAAGGATAATTGTGAAAAGCTTAAGAATAGAATACTTGCTGCAACAATTTGAATTTGCTTCATTTTTTACCTTATTTTTATAATTTACTGCTTGATTTGTTTTAAGCAATAATTGAGCCAAGGTGTCTTTATCGTTATTTTACAGTGTGTTATGGTGGTTGTGTTGTTTTATAAGTAATTAAATAACAATACTGTAAAAAAAATGGACACGTTGGGAGTATAACAAGTTACTCACTTTTACTTATTTGATCTTCAGCATATTGACGGCTTTTTTGCTTGAGTAGTTTATCAACATAGCGAGCCATCTTGATTTTCTGTTTTATACTGCTTTCTAATATTTCTTCAATTTCTCTTAAAACATCCTTAATGTTTTTTACATTTTGGTTTGAATTAATCACTACTTGTTGTTTGACTGTTTGGTTATCCAGTTGATTATTTTCGAGCACTTTCGAGCTTAATGAGCCCGTCAGCTCAACTGACATTTCCTCTGCAACATCATTAATCGCATCTATACCAAAGCAGGTTAACTCTTCTAGAAATCCGTATAATAATAAGCGGTCAACAAAAATATTAATTTTGCGAGGAACACCCAAAGTTTTTTGATGTATTAACTCAAATGCATCATCAGAAAATAGAGATTCCATCTCACAACCAGCTTGTTGTAAACGATGATTCATATAGCTTTTGACTTCGTCTACACTGAGTGGCTTTAAGTGAGCTGATGCGATAATTCTTTGTCTGAATTGTTCCATATTCGGTGCTTGAATAATATCCTTAAGCTCTTCTTGTCCAAGTAAAAAACTTTGAATAAGCGGCTTATCATCAAGTTGAAAGTTTGAAAGCATTCTTAATTCTTCAACCGTTTCAGATGGAAGATTTTGAGCCTCATCAACAATCAGTAACGCTCGCTTTCCCTGTTTATGAAGTTGAATTAAAAAAGTCTCTATACTACGTAATATTTCAGCTTTGCTATTGCCCTTTAATGGAACTTTAAACTCAGCGGCCACTAATTCTAGCAATTCATTAGGTGATAGTTTTGTCGTTACCAACTGTGCAGCAACTATATTTTCATCGGCAATAGAGGATAATAAATTTCGTGCAATTGTGGTTTTTCCCGTACCTATAGGGCCAGTTATTACAATAAAGCCTTCACCTTGGTCTAGACCGTATTGTAAGTAGGATAATGCCCTTTGATGATGACTTGTAGCAAAGAAAAATCGTGGATCCGGGCTTAACTGAAACGGTCGTTCATTAAAACCATAGTAATTTTCATACATGTTAAAAATCTTTTGTTATTTTAATTGTTGCTCGTATTTCTTTATAGCCAAATTGATCATTAGTAGAACTACGATTCACATGACTTAAAGTAAAATTAGTGGATAAAGATGAGGCCAAGCTTATATTATAGCCAGCAGAAATAATTCGATAGTAATCTTCTTGCCCTCTGTTTTCTAAATTGTTTTTGTCAAAAATTGTATGTCTAAAATTTACACCTAAAGAAACATTAGTTCGTGCGCCGGTTTTACGAGAAATGTTCAGGCCAACGTTCAAAGTATCATCTATGATTGAGGTCTCTTCTAGTCTTTCTCGCCTAGATGCCGAAGTGTCAATTGCAAATGATGTTCTGGCAAGTTGTAGTTTAGTTAACCAGGAAAAACTTCTATTAAGAGAAAAATTATTACTTTCAACTGGTTCTAGGTTAAATAAAGAAACTAGTTGAAAGTCATCTAAAGTTGAAGGTGGCTCAGATGAAACATAACATGAAGAAGCATCTTCAATAGAGATGTTATTGGGGCACCAAAACATCCCTAAAGGCACCTGTTGATAATTATTTCTATCAAACACACTTAATGTTTCATTATACGTAATACTATTGCTTAGGCGTCTCATTTTGTGTTGAAAATTAAAGTTATAGGCTTTTCCAAAAAACCGATGACTATAGTCGGCTGTTAAAGAGGTTCGCGATGATGGTTGCCACTGAGCTGATGCAGCAATATAATAGTCCTCTTCATCGTCATTGTCATCGGAATTGGCAAAAACGTTATATGAAAGATCAATATTAAATTGGGGTGATGGAAACCAACTTATTCCAACTCCCCAAGAGGGATTGAATTGAAAGTCTTGTGATACCCCTGTTCCTTCCACATGTTCATCCTGAAAGCGAATAAAAGGCCTTAACTTCCATGGAATTCTCGCACCAATAAGTGCATTTATCGAGTAGTTTTCCCCATAGTTATCTATATTGTTGTCAAGCTCTTGCTCTCTTTTACTATAGTTACCTGACACTTGCCAATAGATATAGCGAGAATTTTTTCCATTCACACTACTCAGTTGAGCAGTATAGCCATCACTTTCGCCAATGCTATCTTCAGATCTGTTAGTACTATATATAAAAGAAGATTTAACGGAATAACTGCTATTGCCAAAATTATATCGAAGGCCAGTAGAATAGTTCTGAGTTTCAACAGTATCAGCAGATATTGGGTCAGATATATCATTGAAGGTATTGTTTCTATTGACGTTTTGGATGTTAGCAGTAGCAATAACATCAGGACCATCTACCCACATAGAATAAAGTCCATTAGCATCAAGGCTTCGGTAATCCGTATTTAAATTACTATCATGGCTATGCATTGCATAACTTTTCATACCTGACAAATTTAAGTTGGTAACACCTGAACTATAAGTAGCATTTAAAGCCGCAATAGCTTGAGTAACATAACTTGATGTAGGTTCAGACACGGATAATTCAATATTATCCGAATAAGTCTCATCTAACGATAAACTTGGTTTGAACTTCCAATCGCCAGCCAATGAAGTAGAGGATGAACATACCAAGGATAATATTATAGCAAACTTTGTTATACGGCTTTTATTTATGCTTCTTACCGTATCCATAACTGTAATAGCCATATCCATCCTTCTTAGATCTAATCGTTTTGTTCATAACTAAACCAATAGCCATGACTTCATTTAGCTGTGATACTGCGCGCTTCACGTCGTCAATTTTTGTTTTGGATTCTTCTACAACAACAATCGCTTGACCAACTAAGCTAGAAAGAACAGGTGTTTCTGTAACGCCGAGTATTGGGGGGCAATCAAAAATGACTATTCTGTCAGGGTAGCGTTCAGCAAGCTCTTTTGCCAAATGTTCCATTTTTGTACTTGCTAATAACTCATTGGTTAAATAGTGCGGTTTACCAGCAGGTATAACTTTTAAGTTTTCAATACTAGTGGGATAAATGACTTCTGAAAGGGAAGAGATCTCACCCAGTAAAAATTCTAATAAACCTGCTTTCTTCTCGAACCCTAATTCATGATATAGGCTAGGTCTTAGCACATCTGCATCAATTAATAGAACTGTTTTTTCTTGCTCTAAAGCAATACTTAAAGCAAGGTTGATTGATACAAAGGTCTTACCTTCATTCGGGTTTGAGCTACTAACCATGACTAAATTACTGTGATGTAAAGTTTTTGCCGCAGCGCCAAAAGCATTATTTATTAACTTTCTTTTTATATGACGAAATTCTTCTTGAATATGGTGGGCGCTATCAGAGCCAAAAATATAGCCATGTTCTTTTAATCGAGCTTCACTAAGAGGTATTTTATCAGGGATAACATGACTTTTTATTGCATCAGTATCATTTGTCGGTGTTAAAATATTAGATGTGTTATCAAAAACAGCTTTATCAGTAGAGGGTGCCGGTGTAATTGTTTTTGTCTTAATTTGATCCGCATTACTTTGCTCAGTCGCTTTCTGTTTAGCTAGCGCTTTTTCAATAGTACTCACAGCTAAAATATCCTTTTCAGTGGTTCTTGGATAGCATCAGGGAATAAAAAATAACTGACAAATACCATTAAAATACCCAATAACAATAAATTCGAACTGATAAATAGTAGTGTTTTCCTCTTATGCCATTTTTGTAAACCTAAGTTATTATTTGCCGACACTATACCAAATACAGGAACCCCTGTTGCCTTTGATAATTGTGAAGATGAAACAGCAACGGGGTTTATTAAACTGAACAATAATGACAAACCAAGACCTACGGCAACTCCAAAAAACGCCACAGCACCAAACAGTACAAAGCGTGCAGGGCCTGATGGTTTAGTTGAAGCTCTGGGCGCGTCAATAACTTTGAATTGAATTTTATCCGTTGTTTCATTTGCTTGTTGGGCCAGTTGGGCGGTATCTTTTCGAGAGATTAACGTATTATATTTACCCTTAATCATTCCATAATCACGGTTCATGGAAGTTAATTCTGCTTCAATTTCAGGTATAGTGTGAATTCTAGCTTTCAATGCATCTACTTGTTTCTGATAGCTGTTAGCTCTAACAGTTAATGACGCAATTAAACTTTCCAACTGATTGACTTGAATCTGAACATCCTGAATAACTGGATTTTTACTCATAATGTTATAATTTTTGTTACCTACACTGCTTGAAGCCAGATATTTTTCAATTTCACTTCTGCGTTGTTTATTAAGAATGTTTAGTCTTTTTGTAAGTAATATTACATCAGGGTGTTTATCGGTATAACGCATTTTTAATCTATCTAGTTGCAATTCAAAATCAGTAATTCGACTATCAAAGGTTGTTTGAATTGAACTATCATTTTTTATCACATTATCGCCTTGAGCGCTCGCTGCAATATTTTTATCTAATTGCTTTTGAGCAGAAGCTAACCTAGTTTTATTTTCTAATATTTCTAATTCTATTGCTCTTAGATTGTTTTTACTATTGTTTAATTTGCTAAAGTAATTACCTGATTGAGGTAAGGTGTCGCCATATTTTTGTTTAAAGGCGGTTAACCTAGCTTCTGATGCTATTAATCTATTCTCATATTCTTTGATTTGCGTATCTAGAAATTTTTGTGCGCTATCAGAATCGCTCCTTGTTTCGCCTAAAGTATTTTCAATGAAAACTGTCAAAACAGATTGGACTATATTCTTAGCCATTTCAGGATCTTTGTCTACAACCGAAATAGTATAAATATTTTCTCGACCACCGCTAGATACTTTAATCCTACTCTTTAAACTGTTAAGTATACCTTGATAAGCAGAATCATTAGTCGCTTGTATGTCTAGGTCAGTCATGCGCGAAATTTTTTCTAAATTAGGGCGGCTTAGCAAGGTTCTTAGCATTAACCTAATTTGTGTATTTGGATTGGTTTGAACAGTTAATCCACGTAATAAAGGGCGAAGTAGTGATTGGGTGTCGACATAAACTCTGGCTTGAGATTTATATATATCGGGCATTGCAGAAACGTAATACCAACCAAAAGGGCAGATTAGCCAAGTCGATATTATAATATACCGGCGTTTTATCCAAATTCCTTTAAGATAATCAAGTATATCTTTGAGTATATCCTGCATTCTTAGTTCAAACTCCAAACTTTTTAATTTAATTCTTGCCGCATTAAATGACGAACTACACTGCTAAGTTTTAATGAATTACAACTTACACTTAGAACCAAGCTTCAGGAATAATAATAATATCACCAGGTAACATGTCTACATTGGCACTTATTTCGCCATCTTTAAGTAATTTATCAATCAGAATTTTGTATTGTTGTTGTTTACCATCTTCAACGCGAACTAAAACAGCTCCATTTCCATCAGCAAATTGAGTTAAACCACCCACTTTAATCATGACATCAAGCAACGTCATATGCTGTTTGTAACTTATGGCTTTTGGATTGGTAGCTTCACCAATAATACGAATTTGCTCACTAAAGGGGCCAACAAAGCCACCTACGGTCACAGTAACGACAGGGTCACGTAAATAAGTAGACAAAGTTTTCTCGATAGAACGAGCTAATTCTGTTGGAGTTTTACCACTTACTTTAATATCTTCAACCAAAGATGTGGTGATCATACCGTCTGGGCGAACAACGAATGTCCCTGAAACCTCAGGGTTACGCCAAACAAATATGCTTAGCCTATCGCCAGCTCCAATTAGATATTTATAAGAATTAATATCAGCAGTATTAGAGGGGTGTAATGTTGCTGTAGCTAAAGGCTTAGAAGCCGAACTGCAGGCTGAAACAAATTGTGCAGTAAGTAACACAATAATTATTTTAAGTGCTTGAGTAAAACGTTTGTCCATGGGTGATACCTTTTTACATCAAAAAAATAAGTGATTTTTTCTTAATACAATTCTGATTGTAGGGTATTTTTTTCTTAGATGCACACTTTTTAACAGGTGTAAATTAAACGTTAACTTTAAGTGTAATTTTGTTAGAATAATTTTTCACTAAAATAGTTGTTGAGTTTACAGGGTAAATTCACTGTTTTTACAGCTATTATTTATAAAGGATGCCTAGTCAATTATGTCTAGCCCAAAATTTAGCGATTTATCTGTACCCAGTAAATTATTAATTGTGATGGAGTTTATTCTTCTTGCATGTGCAATACCGTTGACCGTCTATGGTAATAGTTTAGTTTCATTTATAAATGTTAATAACATATCAAATAATTATCTTGTTATTTATTCATTGATTTTTGCAATGATAAACCAACTAACGTCATTAGCGCTCGGTTTATATAATTCAAAATTGCGTGTTAATTTTCGCGGCGTTTTTCGTCGATTATTAATGTGTATAGCAGTGGCTTTTTTCATTCTCACTATGATAAATCCATTTTATGGCCATCAAATGTTGCCTATTGAAATATTAGCGCTAACGTCATTTGTGAGTTTTATTCTTTTAAGTTTATTCCGATATTCCACTTTTCAAATTGATTTTTTTGGTTTTAATAAACGAATTATTTTGGTGCTTGGATCAGGAGAAAGAGCTTCAATTATAGAAAGAAGAATGCGTAGAGATGTAGACAGACAAAATTTTTCAGTTCATGGTTATATCATAATGGATGGCGATGCTGAAGATGGCATTAACCAGGAAATTCGAATAGACCTTGGAGGCTCACTGGTTACCTATTCTGTAAAACATGATATTGATGAGATAGTTGTTGCTAGTGATGAGCGGCGCAATAATGTACCTGTAGATGAGTTATTTGCTTGTAAAATTCGTGGAATTGAAATCACGGAAATTTTAGATTTTATTGAACGTGAAACGGGCCAAATAGCGGTTAACCTTATTTATCCAAGTTGGGTAATTTATTCTAATGGTTTTGCTTCAGTAAACCACCTTCGTAATACGCTAGACTGGATTTTTAATGCGAGTATGGCTTTTTTGTTGTTTATATTGGCTTGGCCAATAATGTTATTTACAGCCATTACAATTAAACTAAATGAAGGTATTTCGGCGCCAATCTTATATACTCAAGAACGGGTTGGGTTAGATGGAGAACCGTTCAACATTTTTAAGTTTAGAAGTATGCGTTTAGATGCGGAAAAGTTTGGCGCACAAATGGCTTCTGAAGGTGACCCACGTATTACAAAAATAGGCAATATTTTACGCAAATATCGTATTGATGAATTGCCTCAAATTTATAATATAATGCGTGGAGATATGGGGCTTGTTGGACCTAGGCCTGAGCGTCCAGAATTCGTACAGGGTTTAATTAAAAACATCCCTTATTATAATGAACGCCATAATGTTAAACCGGGTTTAACTGGTTGGGCACAATTAAAATACCCTTATGGCGCTACTGAAGCTGACTCATTAGAAAAGTTGAAATATGATCTTTATTATATAAAGCACCGTAGTTTTTTACTTGATTTACTTATTTTAGTTAGAACGATTGAAATTGTATTGTTTGGTAAGGGCCGTTAATGATTTCCTTCGATCTTTATACCCTTCGACAAGTCAGGGCAAGCGGAATATCTCCGTTCATCCTGAGCTTGTCGAAGAAAGGTTATCGGTATGAGTAATAATATTCCGACAAAACAAGTGATGACTGTAGACGTTGAGGATTACTTTCATGTTTCAGCGTTTGAAAAAAACATTACCCGTACTGATTGGGACAACCTAGAACTAAGGGTCGAGCGTAATACCTATCGTTTGCTTGAATTATTTGAGCGGAACCAAGTGAAAAGTACGTTCTTTACTTTGGCGTGGGTAGCTAAACGTTGCCCAGAACTAATCAAAGCTATTGTTAGTCAAGGGCATGAGCTTGCGAGTCATGGTTATTCACATCAACGTGCTACCATGATGACTGCGGAACAGTTTCGTCAAGATGTTAGCAAAAGCAAGCAAATTTTAGAGGATACTTCAGGGCAAGCTGTTATTGGCTATCGCGCACCTAGCTTTTCGATTAATGATAGCAACACCTGGGTTTATGAAATTTTAATAGAACTTGGCTTTGAGTATAGTTCTAGTACTTACCCTATAACACATGATTTGTACGGTGTGCCTAAATGGTCACGTTTCATGTATGAACGACCAGAAAAGTTTGAAGGCAAAAGTATTATTGAAATCCCAGTACCTACCTCACGAAAAAATGGTCAGAATACAGGCATTGGTGGTGGCGGTTATTTTCGTCTTTATCCTTATTGGCTATCAAAAAGGCGTATTGATAATTATTTAAAAACAGAGCAGCAGCCTTATAGTTTTTATTTTCATCCTTGGGAAATAGATCCACAGCAACCCAGAATAGCAGGGGTATCGGCTAAATCAAAATTACGACATTATATGAATTTATCTAAAATGGAAGGTAAGGTGATTCGTCTGCTTGAGGATTACCAATGGGACACCATGGCAAGTGTTTATTTGAATAAAAAAACAAAAGAGAATAGAGTCAACTAACTATGTTTAAAAAAAGGTATGTTACTAACATTTTCATAATTAGTAGTTTACTACTTTGTATGCTAATTGCCTTTAACAGCTCTTTTAGTAAACTTGCATTAATTTGGCAAAACTCAAATACTTATGGTCACGGTTTTTTAATTTTACCCATAGTTCTGTGGCTAGTAGATCGTAAAAAACATTTGCTTGCACAAATTGAAACTAAACCTTCTGTACTTGCATTGTTTCTTGTTGGGTTAACTTCATTTTTTTGGTTTATTAGTGTTTTATCTTATATTCATGTTTTAGAGCAATTTGCATTATTTAGTTTGTTAGTCGTATTAACATGGGCCTTTTTTGGCGCGAAAATTGCTCTTTCTCTAAAGTTTCCCCTAGCCTTTTTATACTTATCTATTCCTATTGGCGATTTCTTAATCCCTTACCTGCAGTTCATCACGGCAGATATTTCTGTTTATTTGATTGAGATCTTAGGAATCCCCGTTTTTAGAGACGGTATGTACATACAAATACCCAAGGGAAATTTTCTTGTGGCTGAAGCCTGTAGCGGTATTCGTTTTTTAATATCTACAGTTACAATTGGTGTTTTATATTCTTATCTAAATTTTAGTAAATTATATAAACAAATACTTTTTATATTGCTGTGTTGCATTGTTGCTATTGTTGGTAATGGCTTAAGAGCTTTTTTGATGATTCTTATAGGTCATTTATCTAACATGCAAGCCGCTGTTGGATTTGACCACCTAGTATACGGCTGGGTATTTTTTAGCATCATTTTAGGGCTTTTATTTATAATCGGTTTTTACATGGCCGACCCATTAAACGAAATAGAAAAACCCGTAAGTAATAATAACAATATAACTCCTCAAAAGTTCCCGTCATTAATTTTTATTGTTGCTGCCTTATTATTTTTATTTATAGGACCGACTCTACAATATAAATATGAAAATCATGTGAATTTATTGGCATCCCAGCATATCAATATATCGCAAGAGCTGTCCTCATCAAATGTTAACATTCAGTTTAATAATAATTGGATGCCAATTTTCCCCGATGCTGATGTTATTTATACTTCAGCATTAAGCTCAGAGAATATCGATATTTTTGTAGCGAAATATTATTTTGAAACAGACAATAAAGAAGTTATTAGTTATAAAAACAGGCTGTATGATAGTGAGTTTTGGTCCCTTAAAAGCATTTCAGTTAATGAAATAATGAATATAAATGGCATTAGTATACCTTATAGTTCCTTTTCTATTGTAAATATGGAAGGCGAAGAGCGAAAACTTAGAGTTATATATAAAGTAAACGATATTTTAGTGGCAAAGAAAGTTCAATTTAAGTTATATCAACTACTTAATAAAATAAAGATGACTGATTTTGGTGGAGAGGTTATTGTATTATCTTCGGCTAATGAACAGGAAGCAGATATACGTTTAGATATATTTATGACTCAGAGTTTTTTTGAAATAAAACAACATATAGCCTTGGTTAAATAGGAAAGCAAACTAAATTATGCTAATTTCTACCGTTATTCTATCTTATAATTCTGTTAGTCCAATAAAGCGTTGTTTAGACGAGCTCTTAAGCGCGTTATCAAAATTTAATGAAGAAAGTGAAGTTTTTATTGTAGACAATGGATCAAAAGACGGTAGTGTCGAATTAATTAAACAATATGAGAATAAGTACCAAAAATCACAACCAGAGCTAATCAAACCTATCATTTTTAGTAAAAATACAGGTACCACTTACTCTAGAAATGTGGCGCTAAAAAAGGCCAAAGGTAAGTTTATTTTAATATTAGACTCAGACGCCTATATTAACTACAACGCAATTAAACACTTAATAGAATATTTAGAAACTCATACTGATGTGGGTATAACCGTACCTAGGCTATTGTATAGCAATGGCAACTTTCAATTATCTTGTGATGTTTTTCCAACACTCATCCATAAATTAAAGCGTTTTTTATTTTTAAAAAAAATAGAATCGATGCCGCATGAGTTACAATCCACTAATGTACCTACAAACGTTGACTATGCCATTTCAGCCTGTTGGATGTTATCAAGAGATGCAGTTGTTAAAACAGGCTTGTTTGATGAAAAAATATTTTATTCGCCAGAAGATGTTGATTATTGTTTACGTGTTTGGGAAAGTGGCTATAAAATAACCTACCTTCCTTATGCCGAAGTAATTCATGATGCGCAAGAATTGTCGCGAGGCTTTAAACTATCAAGCTTTCACTTCTCACATTTAAAAGGACTTTTTTATCTAATGAATAAACACAAGTATTTTTGGGGTTTAACTAGCCTTTATAAACGATTAAACAGATTTAGTTAGGTTGATAAGCTAAATGTGTGGTGTTGTTGCTATCTTCCATCATGATCATTTATTTGATATAGACAAAAGCACCGTAGAAAAAATGAATCAAAGCCAAACTCATCGTGGACCCGATGGAAATGGAAGCTATGTTTCTAATGGTATTGCTCTTGCGCATACTCGTTTGTCAATAATTGACCTAGAGGGAGGCCAACAACCCTTATTTGATAAAACTAATACGGTAGGTATTACCTACAACGGAGAAATTTATAATTATAAAGAACTTCGTAGTGAATTAATCAATTTAGGTTATGAATTTAATACTAACAGTGACACCGAAGTTATTGTAAATTCTTGGCTGGAGTGGGACACCCAGTGTGTCGAAAAACTCAATGGTATGTTTGCCTTTGTTCTTTTTGACAAAAATAAAAAGCAAATGTTTGCTTGTAGAGACAGGTTAGGTATTAAGCCGCTTCACTGGGCAAGAACAACAGATAATCAAATTGTTTTTGCGTCAGAAATAAAAGCATTGAGAAAACATGCAAAAATCCCCTTAAATATCAATTTAAAATCAATAGAAGATTATCTCTCGCTAGGCTATGTTTTAGAGCCAAAATCTATCTATTTAAAAATAAGTAAATTATTACCAGGACATTATATTCTTTTAGATCAAAACTCGCCTGAAGTGTTTATAAATGAGCCTTATTGGCATTTAAAAGAGCATATAAATAATAATAAAAAAAACTATAACATTGAAGATGTTCACGCCCAACTAAGTAAAGTAGTGCAAGAGCGAATGATGGCTGATGTTCCTTTAGGAGCTTTTCTTTCAGGAGGAATTGACTCGTCTGCTATAGTTGCTTTTATGAGTCAATTAAGTGCTGACCCTATAATAACCAGTTCAATCGGCTTTGACTTGTCAAAATTCGATGAGTCTTTTTTTGCCGAAAAAGTAGCAAAATATTTTAATACACAGCATTCAACCACTAATGTATCGGTAAATGATCTCTCTTTGGTTGATTTAGTTGTAGATACGTTTGACGAGCCCTTTGCTGATAACTCTGCTATCCCTACGTTAATATTAAGTAAAGTAACCCGAGATAAAGTAAAAGTTGCGCTTTCTGGTGATGGTAGTGACGAATTGTTTTTTGGTTATCGCAATTATCAAATGTTAAATTTTGAAGAAAAGCTTCGTTCTATTTTTTTAAACAAACTAACTAAGCCAGTATTTAATTTACTTGCTACATACTATCCTAAGTTTGATAAGGCGCCGCGTTTTTTACGTGCAAAATCTACTTTTAAAGCACTGGCGAGCGATCATATTACAAGTTTTTATAACGCTATGTCTTTATCTGATAGTGACACATTAAATAAATTATACTCTTACCAGTTTAAGCAAAAGCTAGCGGGTTATAGTACTTTAAATCAATTTAAATCATTAGCAAATGAAGTAAGAAATATAAGCCCTATAAAACAAGTGCAATATATTGATTTTAAAACATATTTACCCGGTAATATTCTAACTAAGGTAGACAGAGCCTGTATGGCTAACTCTTTAGAAGTTAGAGTGCCATTTCTAGATTATAAACTGGTAGAGTGGGGTTTAGGTTTGAGTGAAAAACTTAACCTAAAAGGAAAAAAAGTGAAGCAAGTACTAGCAAACTCACTTAAAGGTTTAGTGCCAAACTTTGTATTAGAAAGAGACAAAATGGGTTTTACGTCACCATTAGATGAATGGATTAGACAAATACCTCAAGCAACATTAGAGAAGAGAATTTTATCAACAGCACTCGTATCGCTAAATATTTTAAACATAAATGAGTTGAAAAATATCATCATAGCTCATCAAAATCGAACCGTTAATAACGGTGTGTTAATATGGGCATTACTTGTGCTAGCATCATTTTTAAATAAAGAACAAGAATAAAATGAAGATACTTTACCACCACCGTATCGCCTCCAAAGACGGCCAATTCGTTCACGTTGAAGAAATAGCCAACGCATTTATTGAACAAGGCCATAAACTAAAATTTGTAGCCCCATCACTAAACGACAATAGCGACTTTGGTCACGATGGAGGTTTTGTAACAAAACTAAAAAAACTATTACCTAGATCTCTATATGAATTATTAGAACTCTCGTACAGCTTTTGGATTTTCATCAAATTAGTTAAAACCATAAAACAGTTTAAACCAGAATTTATCTACGAACGCTATAATCTGTATCAACCGGCGGGTATTTGGGCTAGTAAACTATTTAATATTCCTTTATTACTTGAAGTAAATGCTCCGCTTGTATATGAGCGCAAAACATACAGTGGCTTATTCTTAGTTAAATTTGCTAAATGGATTGAAAACTACACTTGGAAAAATGCAACACACACACTACCAGTGACCAATGAGCTTGCCGATCACCTAAGAGAAGCAGGTGTTACAGAGCAAAATATAACTGTTATTCATAACGGTGTAAGGCAAGAATTTATTGACCAGATGCTGGCTAAACCTATTAGTGAAAATAAAAAAGAAATCGTTATTGGCTTTACAGGCTTTATTCATCCTTGGCATGGCCTAGACAAAGCAATTAACGCTATTGCACAGCATAAAGAGTTAGCACTTAAATTAGTTTGCGTAGGTGATGGTGATATTTTACCAGAGTTAAAACAACAGGCGAAAGAGTTAGGAATAGCTGACAAAGTAGAATTTAAAGGGCTAGTTACTCGCGATGAAGTGCTCGATTACGTTGAGAAATTTGACATAGCACTACAGCCCGATGTAACAGAATATGCTTCACCCCTTAAAATGTTTGAATATATGGCTGTTGGTAGTGTAATAATAGCACCAGATTGTCCAAATATTAGAGAAATATTGAGTGATGAAACAGCCATCTTTTTTACTAAAGGTGACCAAGCGTCTTTCATCGTGCAATTAAATGAGACGATCAATAAAATTGAAAAGCTTGATAAATTAAGAACAGCAGTGAAGAGAAGCATTGTCGAGAAGATGTTTGTTTGGCAATCCAATACAAAAAAAATCATTAGATTAGTTGAAACAATTAATGAAAAAACTATTACATAAAGGATATACGATAGCTATAACGGTAGTTTTATTCCTGCTAGTGTTTAGTGTTGTATATTTTAATTGGCATCAAGTAAAGCCTATTTTGGGGGTATACAAAGAAGCACTGTATTCGCATTTTGATTCAAACTATTTAAATGCTAAAGCTGAATTGGCAAATATAGTTAGAAGTAATACTGATGGCTCATTTCTAGAGGTTGTTGATTATACACGCAAATTGGTATACGAAAATAGCATCCATAAAATTGATGTAGAACATGACAGTTATGCCTTTAACAAACAAACAGTCACTAAAAAACTTTGGCAATCATATAATGGCAAAGAAAAACCGCATTTGTCTTGTGGTCCACGCAGCTATGCAATGAAAGATTTACTGAGTGAATTAAAAATAAAAAGCCGTATTGTTGATGTTTTTCAAGACGAAGAGTTAAATTCTCATACGTTTCTGGAGGTTTATAATAGCAATACAGATAAATGGCATATTCAAGATCCAGATTTTAATGTTATATACGTAAATAAAAATGCTAGAAGGCTATCAGCCCTTGATTTATTAACTAAAGCGGACGAAAAAGTATCATACTTGGGTGTTGAACTTGAAAAAATGACAAGTAACTTGAAGGATCTTCATACATTATTCGAAGCAGTTTTAATCAGAGGAACTTATGATGGCACGCGTAATGTTTTGTTTTATATACCAGAGAAATTCGACTTGAAAAAAGGTAAGTTATTGGATAACAAGAAGGTGTATGATGTTATTAATGAGAAATACTACAAACCACTTATTTTCCCTCTTTCAAATTAAAGCTGATAAATTGCTTGGAAATCAATAATGTCAATAACCGCTGTATTTTTTATCCTCGTTTACTTTATTGGAATATTAAAGGCTTTTATAAATAAACCAATTTATGGACTTTATGCCTATTTATTTACTTTTTATATGGATCCAATTTCAAGGTGGTGGGGTGTTGATGTACCTAAAATACGTTGGTCATTGATAGCAGCCGTTATCACCCTAATAGCATTGGTAATTTATAATAGAAAAAATGGAAAAGAGATAAATTGGTTTAAACAAACAGAAACAAAATTAATATTTGCTTTTGCGCTATTTGTAATATTGCAAAGTTTTTGGGCTTTGAGATTAGATTTACATATGGAATATGTAGTTTTAGTCCTAAAATTTGTTATTTTGATGATTTTAATACAAAACTGCATTCAAGATGAAAAAGATTTAATCCTCTTTATGATGATTAATTTAGGTGGCTGCTGTTACTATGCTTATTTAGCTCAATTTACCGGAGGGGGGCGTCTTGAAGTCGTTGGAGGGAATGCGCTTTCTGATGCCAACCTCATTGCTCAGCATGTTTCAGTTATTCTTGTGATGTCATCATATTTATTATTATGCAAACTTGGCTGGAAAACATGGCTCATTATCCCTATGCTGGTTTTGGCATTGAATGTGATTATGAAAACTGAAAGTAGAGCAGCTTTGATTGCTATAGCTGCTACAGGAATATATTCTCTATTTTATATACCCTCAAATGTTAAAAAGAAATTTTTACTTTTGGCTACTTTAGCAGCAATTGCTTTTTCTATATTAATGGGACCTCAGATTCTACAGAGATTTAAAACAATGACGGCTAATGAGGATGGGCAAGGACAAGATAAAAGTGCAGCTGGAAAAATAGTTATTATCAATTCGCAATTGGATATGTTCTTAGATAACCCAATTTTAGGATATGGTCATAGAGGAACTTTATTATTAAGCCCCGTATATATTCCAAGACAATATCACTCAAGCACAGGGGGGGGAAGAGCGTCTCATAATCTTTTTATGTCTTTGTTAGTTGACCACGGATTAATTGGCGCATCACTTTATTTTTTAGTTATTTGGCGATGTATAAGAAAAATATCAATGGTAAAAAATATTTCTACACAAAAAAATGATGCTTTTAGGTTAAAGGTGTTGCTCACTGGGCTAGTTATGTCACTTGTTTGTTTAATGATTGCAGGTCTTGCTTCAAATAGTAAAAAACTAGAAATTGATATTTGGTTATATGCCCTCATTCCTCTTACTGCTACTATGCTTACGAAACGAACAGAAAAACACAAATAATTGGAACTAGCCCAAGCAAACTAAAATGCTCGGACTTAGGGTTCATAATTTGTAAAAAGCAATTATGGTCAGTTGAGTGTGAACGTCCGCCAATCAGCACATTCTTCTCGTTAATTTTATATCATAAAGTTACTTCTCATTATATCTAGGAGTAACTTATGAGTCGTAAAACTTTTGAACAATGGAAAAACCTCTATTGAAATCTGATCTATAAATGGGGTGGTTACATGATCTCCTGCGGTTAAGCATACGAGAAGACTCTACTTTTGACTTCGATTATTTTTCGGGGGGATTATCAGGCCTTCTCTGGAATAATAAGCGTGTCTACTGCATTTACAGTGGTTGAAAGCTAAATTTACGAGGAAAAAAACGATTATCAATGAAAAATGGGTATTAGCAACAACAATGATTATCCGTACACTGAGTAATAGCTGTCCGCTCATTAGCTAATCGTTCAACCAATAATGCTCCTGCTTGAGCCCCCCCACCTTTTTCCATTTTTTTCATTAATTTATGGCTAGATTTCAGTATCGACGGGTCATCAAGCAATTCATTTAAGGCTTTTTTACATTGCTTAATATCTAACCCTCCATTTTTTTCTACCTTGTTCAATACTTTATCTAATAAAGACTTACCTTTCTCGACATTGAGCATCCTCCCTATATTAAGCTTTTCAACTTGAGAACCACCAAAAACCTGATCACCCACTGAAGGAATTACTAAAAGAGGAGTTCCACTAGACATGCCAGTCCATAAGTGAGAAGTTCCCCCATGCCCTACTGCAATCATAGCAACCTGATAGGCTTCTTCATAAGGTAGCCATGTTAATATTTCAACATTAGAAAACGCAGATAACTTTTCATTTAAAGTTTCAGTCATCGTTTCTGAACCGGTCAATAACAGAGCGGATATAGAACGCAGACTTAATTCTTCCACTAAACTTTTAGCTAATATTACTTTAACGTCTTCTTTTAAAGTATTACCGAAGGTAATCAGTACCTTATTTTTATTTTTATTTTTATTTTTATTTTTATTTTCATCGAAAGAATTACCAAGAAAATGCGTGTGTGTTAGCGGGGTATATTCGATATGGTCTTGATAATAGCTAGAAGGAAAAAAAGTAAGATTAAGGTATGGTGAAGTAGCCCAATAACTATATTCTGAGATTTTCTTACCTCTAAAATAATCTAACAGAGGTGACGATTTAAAGTAACTTAATGCTCTTTTACCAGGAAATAATACAGGTTTTTTAAAGTTTTTTATTTTTTTTGCAGACCACTCTCTTCCATCTGTACCAATAGTTGCCCAAGGAATATTAGCAAGTGCAGCAGCAAAAGCGGCGCCTACACAAAGTCTGTCCGTAACAACGCAGTCATACCCCCCATTTTCAAGGTAACGTTGCAGTTCATGAGAACTTTCGAGTAAATCTTGTTTATGATGATCAATGGTTAAATAAAAGAAGTGGTTAATCTCATATTCAATATTAGCTTCTCTTAATAATTTTTTAGCATGTATAGAAAAGTCTTTATCTTGAGGGAGGCTAAATACCCACTTAACAACATGCCCTCTTTTAATTAATTCTTGAGCGAGGCGAATAAACCCGTGCCCACCAAAATCCATGTGCCCAGGTTGTTGGAATGATATAAAGCAAAATTTAGATTTATGAATTACCATAGAATTTAACCCACTTATTTTTTACATCTAATTCAAAATGTTTCAACAGCTCTGTAATATCACTATCAATTGAGGTGATTATTTCTTGGGGAATATGTGTGAATAAATAATCCTCAGATTTAACTTCGGAGTTATAGTTATGCTTTACAAAATAAGACTCATCTAATTTAAGCGTATTTATTCCCAAAAAGGAAAAAATATTATTTATACTGTCTTTTGATGAAGCGACTAGATCTTCAAATAACAAAACATGAACATTTTTTCTTCCAAAAGCCTCAATATACGCTGAAATTTGCATATAATATTTACAAGAAAGTTCATAATAATCATTATTTTCTAACTCTTTTAAAAAAGAAATATCTGTTAGTTGTTTTTGATGCCGAAGAAAATGTCTATATTGAGATTCTATTTTTTCAATAGGATCTCGTATAATAAAAATTATTTTCATACTTGGATTTATATTCCGCATTTTTTCGATGTTAACATCTCGATAAGGGAATTTTGTGTAATCAGTCGTTTCTTCTCCTAATAACTTCTCTCCTTTATATCTTCGTGTTATAAGTGAATAAAGAGGAAAATCGCTTAAATACTGGCGAATTTTTTGATTACTTGTCGATTTTATTTTTTGATCTGTATCACTCAAAAAAAAACCTGTCTCATCATTAATACCTACATTTTCTGGTAAGAAAATATCAGGGTGCTTATTTAAATACTTATGTAAACTTGTTGTCCCACACTTAGCCGATCCAACTATAACAAAATCAAATTTATTTCTTTTTCTATCAAGTAAATACCTACATACCCTAAAGATAATAGAAGTAAAAACGATCCATCTAAACTTAAATTTTCGGAGGCGTTCTTTTAACTGAAACATTATATCAACTCTCAATACCTTTGATGCATTATAAGAGCATAGCATTGTAAATGGGTCAATAACTAAGCGTAATATAATTACATATTCCGTAAAGAGTAAATTAAATTAGTGACTTACATGAAAGTCATACCCAAACCTTAGCCCATTGCACAACATTTATTCTGCAGCATGTTGAGCTAGGGTTTCTTACGTATATTTTAGGGTGTCATTCATACCTAAGTCACATTCACCTCAAGTCAGTCTCATCGACACCTCATATTGCTATTGTGTATTTCGTTGTATAAGCCCTGTTTCTTGTGTGGTGTGTTGATAAAGCTTTGCTGATCAAATAGGTACTTCCAGAAACCTCAAAACCTAACAGTATTTTCCAACCTACCCAGCGATAAACCAGGGGTTTTTCTTTAGGATTTAATTTAATGCTTTTGTAATGAGCGCATCTCTCAATCGATGATTGGAATATCGCATTTAAATGTGCGAATATCATGATCAACTTATTTATTCACGGAGTATGTCATGATTTACTTCAATCGTATTTCCTTGCTGCTTGGTATTGTTCTGGTATGTCATATTTCATTTGCCAAGGCCGATAAAGGTCCAGTAATAACAACTCAGGTAACAGTTCAAAGCAATAATGATATTGATGCCGCTGAAGAAGGCCAAGCACTGGCGCAATACGCGCTGGGGCTTCGATATTTAATTGGTGAGGATGTCGTTCAGGATTTAGCCAAGGCAAATATGTGGTTGCTCAAGTCTGCGAACCAAGGATATATTGAAGCAGAATACAAAATCGCTGAAATGTATCTCTATGGTTTGGGAGGAAAGACGGACATACCTGAAGGCATCAATTGGCTCAAGAAGGCGGCTGATGCGGGTTTGGCCCCGGCACAGTACACATATGGAAGACTACATATGATGGGAGATGGCGTAAAAGAGGATTACCGTGCTGCCGCATCATGGTACCAAAAAGCCGCTGAGCAGGGTTTCATGCAGGCGCAGTTCGATCTTGGATCCTGCTACCAACAGGGTTGGGGGGTTAAGCATAGTTACACTAAAGCGGAACTATGGTATAGAAAAGCGGCAGAACAGGGGCATGCACTGGCACAGTTTGTACTAGCGGGGATGTATACTCAAGGACAAGGCGTAGCACGAAATTATGAAGAAGCGGCCCGTTGGTTACGTGCCTCAGCTAAACAGGGCAGGCCTGAATCTCAGTACAACCTTGGAGTTCGGTATGCATTTGGGCAAGGTGTTTCAAGAGATGATGCAGAGGCTGTTGAATGGTTCCGCAAAGCCGCTGAACAAGGAATTAGCGCAGCGCAGTATAATCTTGGGATATACTATGCCAGAGGTCGTGGCATACCAAAAAATAATATCGAGGCATATGTATGGTTGGCGTTGGCTGCCGAATCGTCATATGAAGATGCTGCCCGTAACCGCGATATTATCGCAGTAGCTTTGACCCCCGAAGCAAGAAAACAGGCGAAAAATCTTTTCGAAGATCGAAAAAAACATCTCCAAATCCGGCGCAATCAATAGAATACATTTATACGTTTTTATCAAGCGAAACGCTATGAAGGCTCCATTAAAGCCGTGAAATCGTCAGACCTGATATCAACTGATCACTCAGCATTGACCAAAGTAGCTTAGCCAACTCGAAGTATTACTGCGTATTTACTTTCTGCACCTGAACTACTTCATCTGACTCTACTTTAAGCCATACTTGCAAGCGCTAACCTACTACTTTTAAAAGTAAATGAGTTGGTTTGTTATAATCTTGTTAAGATATTCAATCGAGATTGAAAAATCGAATATAGGGTAGTGGTTAATTCCTTTAGCACTCGAAATAGTAATATCGATGTCCAACGCCCACTATAATCAATAACTCGGCATTGGAAAAGAGTACGGATAGTCCGTTAAATCGTTACTCCTTTATCGCACTACCTTATGAGACTGTCGTCTACCGTAAACAAAATAACCGATTCGAGTTGACTAGAGTAGGAGTACCAAAGTATTCATATCTTTTCCCCTTCCGCTGCCGATAATAACACTGTTTAGTGTCAGTATTCTTTACAGAACAACTTGTTTTGTTTGTACCAATGTCTGTAAGTGATTGATTTTAAAGGGTCGGTATGGTTTATGCTTATGGGAGATGTAACTTATGTTTATTAAGTCAGGAATCTGAGATGTTTTTGTTTGCAAAGGATAGCATCTGTTTTCGGAGTGATTTTGCACTAAATAACCCCAATAGGAAACCTACAATGAACAAACTAACGCTAACCCAATATGCAGCATCAATTTTGCTCGCACTTACCGTCGGCTCGACAGCTTTGGCCGATGAAGAAAGACCAACAGAAGGTGAGGAAACCATAATCACCATTGACCGTAACGGTGTAATCACCGATATCGTGGGAACTTGGAATGCTAAAAAGTCTTTTTCGGAAGGCTGGGAAGAAGAATTTACCGCTGCGCTAAACGGCGCCAGTGACGAACAGCTACTTGCCATTCAGGTTGCAGAAAGTTATAACGCAGTTAATGCTATTCTGCAGGGCAGAGAAGCTCCTGCCGTATTAGAGGGTGTTGCTGGTATCGAGGCGCTGGGCGACCTTACAACCGATCTATTGTACTCGGCCGTGGTACCGTGCCGCTTCTTCGATACCCGTTTCGATAACATCGCTGGGAAGGGGCATACAACTGGCGCAACAGCAACCACTCACTCCTATAGGGTACATGGAACAGCGGGAGCCCTTGTGCACCAAGGCTATAATAAAGGCGTTAATGCCGGAGCCGGCTGCCCCGCACCAAAAGGTGAGCCCGTCGGCATCGTTGGCAACTTTACCGCCGCCGGTCCTTTAAGCAATGGCAATATACGCGCATGGCCCACCGGCGGTAGTCTGCCGAATGTGAGCCTAGTCAACTACACCACAGGCACTAACATTGCCAATGCCGGAATTGTCTCGACTGGCTACCTTCTCGGTGACGATATCAATGTCACCATGCAGTATGGGTCGGTAGATTCGCTAGGTGACGTGATGGGATATTTCTATCCAGCTGTGATTGCCCCACTTTCCTCCACTGCGTTGCACGGTTACGATTTGGCTCAAGGAACAATTACGAGTACTAATAACAATGTGTTCATCGACCCTGCTAATGGCGGTAGTACCTTTACGTTTGCTGGCGGAGAAGAAGTCCTCTGGCGGAATTCTGCCATGGTTTATAGAAGTGGGGGGGCTGGTAACAGTGTAACGGGGACGTTCGAGGCATGTTATCGAAACACCGCGAACAACGCGCTCACTTGCCATGGTTTTATAGGTCAGACCGATTTTTGCATCCAGTCTACTGGTCTTTCTGACATGAAATCTGTGCAAACTGCAGGTCAAGTTAGCAGCATGCCAGCGGGTACCTATGAGTTTGGTTTTCGTGCCAGTTTGGGTGGTAGTAGCTGCTCAACCGCTAATAACTACGTAGTGTATTCAAGCAAAATTTCTGTCGTTACATTTCAAAATTGAGCACTTTCGAAGCCGGCTGCACACCTGATGCAGTCGGTTTTGAACGGGTTTACCACAGGTAACGACTCTACAATAAGATATCTATGAAATATTGCTTACACCACAAACTGTTATCCAATCTATACCTTAGTGTGTTATATAGACAGTTTTTTAGCTATCTTGCAGTACTTCTGCTTTCGCTGCAGGGATTAATCGCTGCGCCTATTGCAACCGCACAGCCACCTGATGGCAATACCGTATCAGCATTATGGCAACAGGTACAAAATGATGGCTATGCCCGAGTCATCGTAGGTATGCGACTTGAAATCGTTGCCGGCCCGCCCGCGACTGCAGGCTCACCTGAAGGCGCACAAGCGCGACGACTGGGCATCAGTCGTGCCCGCGATCGCTTGCTGCAAAAGCTAGGTACAACGGCGGTTAAAAACATACACGCCATGACTTACTTGCCTTTTGTTAGCATGAATGTCAATTCTGCGGCTCTCAAGCAACTGGAAAAAAATCCCCACGTTACCAGTATCACGTCGGATATTCTCTACCGACCAACCTTGTTAGACAGCTCACCTTTGATTGGTGCTGATGATGCATGGATATCAGGCTATAGTGGTGAAGGTAAAATCATTGCAATTCTAGATACTGGCGTCGACAAAAATCACTCATTCTTGGACGATAAAGTGATCTCAGAAGCCTGTTATTCGACTACTTCTGGTACCAGTTCCTTCGCTTACTGTGCCTCAGGTTCAACGGCGCCGGACTCGGGTTCACCTTGCTCAAGCTACGATTGTGACCACGGCACCCATGTCGCGGGTATAGCCGCGGGAAATGGAAACAGCGCCGGTGTTGGCTTCTCCGGCGTAGCCAGAAATGCCAACCTTGTGGCTATTCAGGTTTTTTCACAGTTCAATTCGACAGCAGCCTGTGGATCAATCGCGCCATGTTCCTTGGCCTACCTCAGCGATATCTCAGCCGGTCTGGATCGCGTATATGATTTGGTCGCAAATCAGGGGCTTAATATAGTTTCCGTGAACCTCAGTCTAGGCGGGGCGAATTACACAAACCAGGCGGCATGTGATGCCGCCTACCCGCTAATGACAAGTTCGATTGCATTGCTCAAGGCTGTCGATGTAGCTGTCGTTGCCAGCTCTGGCAACGATGGAGATATCAGTGCGATTAATCATCCTGCCTGCATTACAGGAGCCATCGCTGTCGGTAGCACCACGAAATCGGACACGGTCGCCAGTTATTCCAACAGTTCGCCTCAGGTATCACTGCTGTCTCCGGGTTCGCAGATCTTTTCTTCAATTCCTAATGAAAGCTACGCCTACTTTAGCGGAACGTCGATGGCTGCACCACAGGTAGCAGGTGCTTGGGCGGTTGTTAAAGACAAATTTCCATCAGCCAGCGTAACCGATGTTGAGGATGCGCTGCAAACTACCGGTATCCCTATCACCGATACCAGAAACGGGATCACAAAACCACGTATTCAGGTTGATGCAGCCCTGGGACTTACAATAGAACCTGAAAATCTAACCTTGACTCTGAGCGTTGACAATATGGCCGAGATATATGTTAACGGAGTGCTTGTGGGAACCACCAGTGATTGGAAAGAGGCCGGCGTGTTTACCGTTCCACTGCAGGCGGGCACCAATGTGGTGGCGATCAAAGGCACCGATAGTGGTGGAGCGGCTGGCCTGCTGGCCGAACTGTCATGGGGTACGGACATGGCGGTCACCGACACTTTCTGGAAAGTCTCGGCGTCAGCTGGGGTTGGTTGGGAAACGGTCGGCTTTGACGACAGTGCGTGGTCAACCGCGACCAGTTATGGGGTCTACGGCGTATTGCCTTGGCTGCAGCGGGTAGTTGGCTTCCCGAACAGTTCCCCTGCACAATGGATCTGGACTGAGGACAACTTCAACGATATCAACGCTTACCTGCGTTACACGATCACCGTGGGTGAAGCGCCGCTCGCCGTGGACACGACCGTGTTACCGGATGCAACCATGAGCCAATACTACAGCCAAACCCTACTTGCCAGCGGCGGTGAACCGCCCTACAACTGGAGCCTGATAAACGGAAGCCTGTTACCGGCAGGACTAACGCTGGACGCATCAACGGGGACCATCTACGGTAATCCGACGAACGCTAAAACGGTTGCTTTTAGTGTTCAGGTCAACGATACAGTAGCCGGAACTGCCACGCAGGATCTAAGCCTAAGCGTGCTACCCACGCCAGCAACGGATCTGACGATGACTCTTAGCACAGACAATACGTCCGATGTGTATATTAACGGGTTGCTTGTGGGAACCACCAGTAATTGGAAAGAAGCCGGCGTGTTTAGTGTTCCACTGCAGGCGGGAACCAATGTGGTGGCGATCAAAGGCACCAATAGTGGTGGAGCGGCCGGTCTGCTGGCCGAATTGTCATGGGGCGAGGGCACAGCGGTCACCGACACTGCCTGGAAAGTCTCAGCGTCAGCTGGGTTTGGTTGGGAAACGATCGGCTTTGACGACAGTGCATGGTCAATCGCGACCAGCTATGGGTTCTACGGTGCTTCGCCATGGCTGCAGCGGGTAGTTGGCTTCCCGATTAATTCCCCGGCACAATGGATTTGGACTGAGGACAACTTCAGCGATAGCAACGCTTACGTGCGGTATACGATCACTGTTGCGGGTGATGCACCACTCGTCGTGGACACAACCGCGCTACCGGGTGCAGCAGTAGGACAAGACTACGAACAGGTTCTAATTGCCAGCGGCGGTGAACCGCCCTACAACTGGAGTTTAATAGATCGAACTGAGCTACCGGCAGGGCTATTGCTGGACCCGTCAACAGGCACCATTTCCGGCATACCTCTGAACGTTGAAACGGCTGATTTCACTGTTCAAGTTGAGGATGCAGCAGCCGAAACAGCCACGCAGGATCTAAGCCTAGGCGTGCTGCCCACGCCAGTAACGGATCTGATGATGACTCTGAGCACCGACAATGCATCCGAGGTATATGTTAATGGGTTTCTTGTGGGAACCACCAGTGATTGGAAAGAGGCCGGCGTGTTTACCGTTCCACTACAGGCTGGTTCCAATGTGGTGGCGATCAAAGGCACCAATAGTAGTGGAGCGGCCGGTCTGCTGGCCGAACTGTCATGGGCCGCGGACACGGCGGTCACCGACACTGCCTGGAAAGTCTCGGCGTCAGCTGGCGTTGGCTGGGAAACGGTTGGCTTTGACGACAGTGCATGGTCAATCGCGACCAGCTACGGGTTCTACGGGGCATCACCGTGGCTGCAGCGGGTAGTTGGCTTCCCGATCGATTCCCCGGCACAATGGATCTGGACCGAGGACAACTTCAGCGATACTAACGCTTACCTGAGATATAACATCATTGTTAGTGAATAAACAATGGTGTATCTGTATCCTCGAGTTTTAGGTGTATTATTGAAGTCTAAAACTATGGTTTTTAAATAGAGGTGCGGTCATAGTTATCAATATTTATACTAATTTTAATTAGTGAAGCTGTGTAGATAAATGTCTATATAAATCCATTAGTATTTTGGTATATATCATTACCCACCAATTTTTGGATAAAATAGAATTTTATGTCTACGAAACCGCGCAAAACAATAAATTACTAATTTTTGTTCGTAGAAAAGGATTATACAATTGAGAAGAGATATACAATTTTTAAGAGGCTTAGCAGTATTATTTGTCGTTTTCTATCACAGTAACTTAGGGTTTTTGAGGCAAGGGTATCTTGGAGTGGATATGTTTTTTGTTCTCTCTGGGTTCTTAATAACATCTATCATATTAAAAGAGTTGGATAATAATAACTTTCTCTTTTCTGAGTTTTATTTAAGGAGAGCTAAAAGGCTTATTCCTGCCTTATATAGCACTCTACTTGTAACCACTTTACTCAGTTTGGTAGTTCTTACTAATAAGCAGTGGATAGATTACTTAGAACAGCTTAAAGGCGCATTAACATTCACCGCCAATATGGTTCTTCCTTCTCAAACTGGTTATTTTGAAAGAGCATCTGAGGGAAAACCTTTACTACATATTTGGTCATTGTCATTAGAGGAACAATATTATTTTTTACTTCCTATCTCACTTTATTTTTTGCCCAAAAATTATAGATTAATTGGCATCATATCACTTGCAGTAATAAGTTTGTTATGGTGTTTTTCATGGGTATATAGCGAAAATCAAGATGCCCCCTTTCTGTGGAGGATTGGGGATTCTTCGAAATCAGAATGGGCTTTTTATCTCTTATTTACTAGAGCGTGGGAATTGTTAGCAGGCTCAATATGTGCGTGGGTAATGTTGAGTAAAACAGACATAAAGCTCCCTAAATTACTCAAACTGATTGCCTTAGCCTTTATTTTTATTGGCTGTACTATTGATATTAGTAGCGAGCATCCCGGTATTGAATCGGTTGTTGTTGTTTTATCGACTGCGATAATTTTAATAGGCAATAAAGATTGGTTACCTAAACACTTTACTATTCGTTTCATTGAGAAAGTTGGTGACTGGTCATACTCAATTTACTTAGTCCATTGGCCTTTATTTGCTTTCGCTTATTTAACTTATGTAGGTGATGTTAGTTTAAATATTAAGATCATATTAATTTTTTCATCTATTTTTCTTGGCTATTTGCAGTTTAGGTTTGTCGAAACACCGTTTAGAGTAGGAGAGCTTAGAAATTTATTCTTAAGTTGGAAAACAGTTATCTCTGCAACAATCGCTCTGCTTGCGATACCTGTCACTGCAGCATATTCAAACGTAAATGTTGAAGATGAATTTTCTCATATTAGAAGAGCAAATTATGGTTTAGGAAAAGATTGTGAAGGATCATTTGATGAAAATGCAAAATTAAAAAGTAACTGTATTCTTGGAAAAGAACCCAAAATAATTGTATGGGGCGATAGCTATGCCATGCACTTGGTTCCAGGGTTGTTAGTAAAAAACAAAAACTTAATACAAATAACTAAAAGTGAATGTGCCCCCTTAATAGGCATTGCCCCAACGAATAATGCTTTTGACTCAATATGGGCTAAAGGTTGCTTGAAATTTAATGACAATACTTTACATTATATAAAAAGTAATCGTCATATTACTCATGTTGTTCTTAGCTCAACATTAAAGACATACTTTAATTTTGCTAATGGTGAGTTCTTAACTGATCAAGGCCCTGTTAAAGCAAACTATCAATTATTTGTAGATTCTTTCAAAAAAACTATTGTAGAGTTATCAAAATTAAACATTACTCCAATAGTTATATCTCCTCCACCTCAAGGCGGATTTGATATAGGTGAGTGCCTAGAGAGAAAATATGGTGCGGCACTGTTGTTGCGAGAAAGTTGTGATATTGGTTATTCTGAATACCTGCGTAATCAGAAAGTTGTAAATAAAGTGCTTAAAGAGATAGAAAAAGTATCAACTGTAATTTGGTTGAAAGATTATTTATGTGATAAAGAATTCTGCAAAGTCTATATGGATGATACTTTTATATACAGAGATGGTGGTCACCTATCAATTAGTGGCTCGATTAAGCTGCTGAAAGACATTGACATTATAGCGCTTTGAAATTACTGATGAGCTAACATGCTTACCAGCATGTTTGAACACATGTAAACACCACGTGGGACTATTTATTTTAATAACTTAGTAAGGCTATTATTGAAAGATTTTTCTCTACCTTTTTTAGCTTTTGTTATATTAGTAATAAATTTATTATATAAAGCGGGTGTTAGTTTTGTATTTAATGTGTGAATTAAGTCCTCGATAGATTCAAATAAAAAGCCAAATTCACCGTATTTTGAAAACTCACTTTCAAAAAATGCATTCCTAAGTGCGATAATTGGTTTTTTGTACGAGAGAGCATCAAGATACACACCACTTGCAACCCACTTGTAAATTTTTTGATCTTGTCCAAGAAAGACAAAATGACTTAAATTAAGGATGGAAGAAAACTCTTTTCTAGATATGAATGAGCTAGCTGGCGGAATAGAGAATATAGATTGTTTAAAATCAATTGTTAAATCCGTCGTCATTTTACCGGCAACAACCATGTTATATCGATTTTCATTTTGATGATTATAACGAGCCAAATTATAAAATAGATCTGCTCCTTTTTGGAGGGAAAATGAACCAGGAAAACAAATGGTAGGCCCTTCATCCTTTAATACTAGGTGTTTTTGAGGGGGAATGTTTAGCGCTATAGGATGAGGAACGCATTTTATAAATGAACTAATATGACTAAATCTACTTTTTAAATTATCAACAATATGATTTTCAAGAACTACTATTTCACAGGATTTCTTACCTAATCGAATTAAGGTTTTCTCAATCGTAAACCAAGCACTAAATGGATTTCTTGGCAAGACATTATCGATTCGGGCAAGTACAAGATGAATAAAACATTTAACATTAAATTTTGAGAGGAATACCCGGCTTAATCCTATTATGCCGCTTGTTGAGGAAAGAAATATAAGTAACTCATGGTCTTTCTTTCTTAATTTGTTTATCTGACGAATTAATAGAAAACTATCTCGCCAGCCTATTAAATTATCCTTTCTACATAAAACCTTAATAGAGTGATGTTGTAGTTTAGCTTGTGCCTGGGTAGAGAGGTTTTTTTTCAATTCTTCCCAGTACTCAGGGGTGCATAGAAAAGTTATGGCTTGATGACTATGATATAAGGTCAACTCTTCAATTAATGAGACATTAATAGGGATGTGCTCTTTATTACTACAAATAGGTTCGCAAATTATCATATATTGAACAGCCTACTTTAAAAGCCAATTGGTGTAAGAATGAAAACTTTGAGGTACTAGTTCCTTTATATGCTTTTTCAATGGCTTTTCAAATAATAGTAAACTTATAACAATATATACGCTACTGAATGCACAAACCATGAACACTAGAGTAAAATAATTACTAATGGATATTGCGTCATGAACATAAAAATAACAAGCGTAAAAAAATAAGGCCATGAATAAGTGCTTAAAAAGCAACTTATAATAAACAAGTAAAGGAATACCCAAAAGATCACAAGAAAACCTTGGCAGTAATACCGCTTTAATAAATATGGAGGGAATAGCGGTTCCAATTGCCACGCCAATAATGCCGTACTCCTGAACTAGCAAAAGGCTTAATGTTATATTAGCTACGCCCTCAACCATATTAATTTTGGCATAATAATCATGCTTTGCTTTGGCATATAACATAACAACGCAAATTCTATTACAACCATCCATAATAAAAGCAGAGGATAAAATTATTAATGGTATGTAAGCGTCAATATATTCTTTACCCATCCACAATGAAATAAATGACTCCCCAACAACCATAAGAGCAGGAACAATTAAGAGTGTTAAAAAAGTACTAATTTCAGTAACGATTAAGAACTTTTCTTTTAATACCTCTTCTTCATTTTGCGATATGTATTTGGTAAATACAGGCATAAACATACCTAAAACAGTTTGAAGTAACTGACCTACATAATCAATCAACCTAATAGCAATAGCATAATGGGTTACCATTGAAAGGCCTATAAAGCGTGCAACAACAAGGTCGTCAATTTTAAACCTTAGAATATCACCTAAAGATGCTAGAAAAGAAAATTTACCGTAATTGAGTAGTTGTTTAAATAGAGAATAATCAATAAATTTTCGAGAGAATTTCATTGAGGGGTGAATTTTTTTGGACCAAAGTGCTAAAGCAATATAACCACCCACTTCTGTTATTAAAGTAATAACAGCCAGTGAAATTATTGAATAACCCATGGTCAAGTAAATAATGATTAATATTGTGCGTAAAAGTAATTTTGCAAATTCAATATAAGAGGAAATGTCGTATCTTAAATAACCAGTAATAATTCCATTGAAAACCATAAAAGGGAACATAATGGCCGTTTTTATGCCTAAAATAATAAACACTATTTTGAAGGTTGATAATTCTTCCTCAGAGGAAACAAATAGCGGTGCGACAGAAACAGTAAGTACTGTAATCAAAATGGCAATTATACTTAACCCTAAAAACAAACAAAGGGCAGAGCTAATAACAGTATTAATATCACCGGGGTTATCTTCATCATGTAAGGCTTTAGCTATGAAGCGTTGACAAGCAGAGGACAAGCCAAAATCCAAATAACCATAATAGCCAATTAATGAACCAACAATAATCCACAAACCATACCAACGATCACCCAAGTGTTGAATAACAAAAGGCATCATCATAAAGGCAATGATAATATTAAAAATTAATGTTATTGACCGTAAAGAACCACCTTTGATTAGGCGCCCAAGAGTAGAGCTCATTTAATACCTTTATTATTGAAATTAGTTATACTTGTTTTCTAAAGAATAAGTATTTGAAACTAAAGTAGGGCATGGAAATAAAAGACAAAACATCTAACTTTAATAGTTTATATAATAATACAAAATCAATTTTTTTATGGTGACCTAAGCGATGAACAAAATCAAGAAATACAGCATGCCTAAGAGTGGATAGTTTTTGTTTAACATAATTAATTTGTTGGGGCGTTAATGGGTACTTGCTTAATAATTGTTTGCTAAATTTTATATCGTGGAAATAAAAAGACAATAAATTGTCACTGCCCCATTTGGTGCTTGCCCAAATATTGACCCCTCGACCACATCGAAGTTCTATACTAGCACCAAAACAAAAATTGGCTTTTGTAAGCGCTATATCTAACCATAATAAATGGTCTTCTCTTGCTTTCAAAAAAGTTTCATCAAAAAATAAATGGCCAAATGCTTCCAAGTTATAAACTACGGTAGGAGTACCGATAATTGGATTAACGATAACTTGCTCAAACATATCACCAGTATATTGATATAAAGCGCTGTTTGAATTTAGTAATGTATGGTTGGATAATGTGATTTTAGATTTTTCAAAAACTGACTCAGTTGCATCTAATTGCATGTAGTTTGAAAAATAAAAGTCACTCCCTTGGTTTAAAGCATAAATTGCATTTTCTAAATGTATAGGTTCCCACTCGTCATCAGAATCAAGATAAGCGATAAATTGACAATCGTCATTTTTGGCTAACTTTAATGCGTGATTTCTTGCCGAAGATGGTCCGCCATTTTCCTGCTCAATTATGGTTAAAATGATGTTGTCAGGAAAAGTAACATTTAGTAATTCATCTTTTGCGCTTACCGGAGAACCATCATCAATGATATAAACAATAACTGAACCACTATAAGTTTGTGTAAATATTGACTTCACAGCTTTAAGCAGAACACCTGAATTTACCTGGTAATAGGGTATAACTACACCAATGCTACCTATATTTTCCATTACCACCTCTTTGCTTAACAATAAAATTTTTACATTATACTAAAATAATCATTTTTTAACGGGTATGCCTTCTTTTTTAGCTAATTTTTCACAAGCTTGTTGCTTATTTGAATGATATTCAATTTTAAAGGCTTTAATTTTTTCGGCTGTTAAGTTTGATAAGAAATCAATATCACTTTGTGGGTAGTGATGTTGCTCATGTTTGTATATGGGACCGTCTTCTAAATAATACTTTGAGGTAAAGCTCAAATAAAATTGGTAACTAACACCTATAAATGCAGCGCACAAAGCTGAATATATCATCAAATGATAGTATTTTACATGTATCTGGGACTGTTTATGGAGAAAGTATGACCATAAAAACACCATTGAAAAAGCTAAGGGAAGCCATAATTCAGCACTATATCGATGGGCGATTGTAGGATAACTTAACTGGAATAAAGCACCTATATTAAGAAGTACTAATAGTATTAATACATATTTAAATGTGATGGAGGAAAAGCGCTTAAGCCCTAGTAATAGTAAAAAAATAAATGACAAAAGGGGGAGCATCCATAAAATTCCAAAAGGAATTACGGGCATTTCTTTGCGGCCAAACCCTGTGTTTAAATGCCAAGATAAACTCCAATGCAAATCTAAACTACTCGTTAAATAAATTATTAAATTAGGAATAATCCGTAAAATACTAGCATAGTCAGATTGAGGAACTATATTACACCTACGTTCTGTGTAACCCTCTAAAAAAAAATAACCGTAATTTGGACCCATAAAAGCAAAAGGGCTATTAAATTTTGCATAATTCAATAGCAGAATACTTACACCACCAATAAACAAAATGATTAAGGTGAGGTAGTAAGACTTTAAACCGTGAATAATGAAAGCAGAGAGTTGAAAATGTGATGTGGCACTATTTTTAGAGTATTTATATGTTTGTACTAGTAATAAAAAAACCATTACACAATAGAATGCTAGAGCTGTCGGCATACGTGCATGTAAGCATAATGCAGACACAAAAGCGTAGGGAATTAAATTAACCTTACGACTGTCACCTAACAAAAAATGGTCTTTAACTAATAACCCCAAAAAAATATTGGTTAAACATAGCGATGCTGCGTAGGGTTCATGATACAAAGTACTGTTTTGTAATATAATAAAGGTAGCTGAGCCAAACCAAAGCAATATGCTTAGAACAATAAACCCAACTAAAACAGCAGTTGATGTTTGATTGGTGATACTTTGTTTAAATTTCAATAACAATGAGTATTGTAAAAATGACTGACCAACAATTGAAAATGTAAAGACAGAAAAAGCGGCAATGGAAGTTTGCTCTAAATTAACAAAAGGGTATAAAAGTCCGCGCATTAATAATGGTAAAGCACCATAATACATATATACCTTATCACCAATATAACTAGCTTCACGACCAATTGCATGGGAAGGGATATCAAGCTGGCCATTAATAACGGCTAAGAAGTAATAGTTATAGCCTTTCCAAAGAAAATGAGGTTCAAAAAAATTCAAACTGAAATTTGTTGAAAAAAAGGAGTATAAAAAAATGGGAAAAAGGAAAAATAATAGTATTGAGGCTTTAGTTTTAATTACACCCCTTAGTAAATTATTCAACACAAAACTCCATGTATAATGAAAATTATAATAACTAAACCTACTCTAACATGAATTGTAACATTCAAATAATTTTCAATGGTATATCAATTAAAAATGTGTGATTTTGGTTGATAATTTACAGGAACTGCTATTACTTTGTAATTCTCCAATCACTTGTTAACGTTTTTATCTTTATAATAAGCTTTAACTAAGCTGCTACTACCTATTTACGACAAACAGATCTTTTTTTATACTGTTAAAACAACCTTACAATGTTTTCAAAATCAACATGACAATAAGCCCTGAAATCGACGTGTCGCCTTATTCAACGTTAGCCTCTGAAATTCAACATCAGCAACAGGCTGTGTTGGACTACAGCCAACGAGTAAAGGTTTCTGTTGTTACTTTTGTTGTTGTACTGTTAATTGGTTTGTCATATGTCTGGTTACAATATCCCGTATACCAAAGTAGTGCGTTATTAAGGTTTGTTTACCCTGAAGCGATAAATGCTGATCAAAACGCGACAGTTAAGCGTAATTTTTCTGTCAGTGAGTATAGTTTAACTAGTCAATCGATATTACCGTTAGTTCGAGCATCACTTGATACACAAGGGATTACGTTATCCACTGAAGAACTGTCTGTAATGCTTGATAATAAAGTCGATGCCAATGAGCGATTGATTTACCTCTATGCTGTTGATAAAACGGGTGACAACCTTGTAGTTGTTATGAATACCTGGCTCTCAATTTATTTGAAACAATTTGAAAATCAGCAGAATGATTCTTCAGTAAAAGATAGGGAGTTAACCGAAAAAAAACTTGCTGAAATTGAAGCGCTAATCAAACAAAAAAGCACGCTATTTCAGCAGTTTAGAGAAGTTAATGACATCGTTTTCTTGGAGCAAAGTAATAATAGAATATTCAATAAAATGAACACGGTTTCTAAACAACTCAGCGATACTGAAATTACACAAACAGAACTAACATCACAATTAGCCGCTATTAATCAGGCAGGTCGTGATGGAATAGAAATTAGTAATCCATATACAGAAACGCTAATAAGAAAAACACAACAATTGATCCAGACAAAGCGAAGTGAATTGGTCGGATTAAGTCGAAAATACACAAAAAAATATATGGAAAAAGATCCTGCAATTGTCGAGAAATCGAGACGTTTAACTGAACTCGAAACAACACTCCAGGTGCAAATGAAAGAAGGTACTATTGCATATAAACATGAAACAACAATGCAATTGACGAAGGCTAAATTGAAAATAGCTGAATTACTAAGTCAACGGCAGTCATTGAAAGGTGATATTCAAGCGTTTTCGACTCAATTGACTCAATACAAAAGTATGACCTTTGACCTAAAAAATCTAGAACAAAACGAACAGAAACAGAAGAAAATATTATTAGAACTCTCGGTTACTCAACCCTTCACCCCAAGAATAGATATTTTGGAGCACCCCGTTACGCCAGATTACCCTATCGGGCCTAATTATTGGCTTAATTCAGGTATCGCTTTTATTGTAGCTTTGTTGAGCTCAGTTTTTGCACTTATTATGTTTAAATTTATTGCAATCAAACGCACACCGGTTGCGACATCCTATACTCTAGTGCAGCCGCAAAGCAACTTAATTGGATCGTCTTCAGCGACAGTTGAAGAACGTCAGGTACTGTCACATAAAATGGATTCTAAAGCCTTATATGTGCAAGAAAATTTGACGGAGAGTCAAATATACCTGGATGAGCAGCAAAGCCAACTTTTATTGACGTATGCCTCCGGCGATAGCGAAATTGTGCTAATGTTAATTTATAGCGGTATAACGCCTGAAGAGCTGTTGAAACTCACCGTAGGTCAACTTGATATTGTAGCTGGACTGATTCACTTAACGGGTCGATTTCAGCGTTCTCTTGTTATGCCAGCAACATTACAACAAAAGTTACAATCTCTGTCTGTAGTCAATAATGAACAAGCGTTATTGACTACAATGGTAGGAAAAGAAATTAAACTTGATGAACTATCTAAAACTATTCAAAAAGCAGCTAGAGACGCCATGATAGATAATGCTGAACTAATCGATCTGAACTGTATACGACATAGCTATTTAGTGTATTTAGCGCTACAAGGCGTGCGACTAAACGAGCTGGAACAAATAGCGGGGTATATTCCGCCTAATCAATTAGGTAAATATAAAGGGCTGGTAACAAATGATAAGGCGATAGAGCTTTCAGAAATTAACCCAATTCATCCTGCGTTACGGTCATCTACCTATTGAACAATGGCAGGTATGAATACATTGCATATTTTGGTTTTTAGGTAACAGAATAAAGGAGGAATATGAAATCACTTATTATCAATATGGCGCCATAGAGTATGGTTATCCTGAACTAATTTAAATGAAATTTGTCTGATTTATACGTTAAAATATCTATTATCGAATCAGTTTTTTGAAGGTTTTAATATTTTTAACTCTCTTAGATGATGATATAGTTAAAACTATTAATTTTTATGCAAAGTTTAATCTATGAAAATATTGATTACTGGGGGAGCGGGATTTATCGGCTCAGCACTGATACGTCATATCATTGAAAATACAAACGATTCTGTTATTAATGTAGATAAATTAACCTATGCTGGAAATTTAGAATCATTATCTGAAATAGAGTCGGACCCACGTTACCACTTCGAACAAGTCGATGTTTGCAATAAAAATGACATAGAACGAGTATTAGCTGAATATCAACCTAATATCATTATGCATTTAGCGGCAGAAAGTCATGTTGACCGTTCTATAGATGGGCCTGCTGAATTTATTGAAACCAACATTGTGGGTACTTATACCTTATTAGAGGCCACTAGGCAGTACTGGAATCAGCTAGACCCGACTAAGAAAATATTATTTCGTTTTCATCATATTTCAACAGATGAGGTCTATGGTGACTTAGAAGGCCCTGAAGATTTGTTCACAGAAACAACATCATATGCGCCTAGCTCACCCTATTCGGCTTCAAAAGCGTCTAGTGATCATTTAGTCAGAGCATGGCAACGTACTTACGGTTTGCCAACATTCATTACTAATTGTTCAAACAACTATGGGCCTTATCATTTTCCTGAAAAATTGGTCCCTCATATTATTTTAAATGCGCTTGCTGCTAAGTCGTTACCTGTTTATGGCGATGGCAGTCAGATTCGCGACTGGTTATATGTGGAAGATCATGCGCGAGCACTTTATAAAGTTGTAATTGAAGGCGAAGTTGGCCAGACCTACAATATCGGTGGGCATAATGAGAAGAAAAATATCGAAGTAGTCGAAACATTATGTGCTTTATTAGATGAGTTAGTGCCAGTTAGTTCACATTCTATTACTAAGCATTTACATTCTTATAGTGATCTTATTACCTTTGTAACAGATCGTCCTGGTCATGATGTGCGTTATGCCATTGACGCTTCTAAAATTGAACGTGAGTTAGGCTGGGTACCAGAAGAGAGTTTTGAAACAGGTATTCGTAAAACAGTTGAATGGTATTTAAATAATGAAAACTGGTGGAAACGAGTATTAACCGGAGAATATCAACTAGAACGGGTTGGAGATAAATAGGCATGATTAATTATAAAGGTATTATTTTAGCCGGTGGCTCGGGTAGCCGTTTACATCCGATTACGTTAGGCACTTCTAAGCAGTTATTACCCATTTACGACAAGCCGATGATTTATTATCCGCTGTCTGTTTTGATGTTAGCGGGTATTAAAGATATTTTAATCATCTCGACACCAGAAGACTTACCTAATTTTAAACGTATGTTGGGTAGTGGAAAACAATTTGGTATTGAAATAACGTATAAAGAACAACCAACCCCTGATGGATTGGCGCAAGCTTTTATTATCGGTGAAGAGTTTATCGGTGATAAAAATGTTGCTTTAGTATTAGGTGATAATATCTTCTACGGTCAGCACTTTTCAGATAAATTATTAGCAGCTGCGACGATTAACAAAGGGGCTACGGTATTCGGCTACCATGTAAGCGACCCTGAGCGCTTTGGCGTTGTAGCATTTGATGAAAGTGGTAAAGCGTTGAGTATTGAAGAGAAACCTGAACAACCAAAATCAAATTATGCGGTGACAGGTTTGTATTTTTACGACAATGATGTTGTCGAGATTGCAAAATCAATCAAACCATCACACCGTGGTGAGTTAGAAATTACTGATGTTAATACGGTTTATTTAGAGCGTGGTGATCTCAATGTAGAACTCCTCGGACGTGGATTTGCATGGTTAGATACAGGTACACATGACTCGTTATTAGATGCTAGCCAATTTGTACAAACAGTAGAGCACCGTCAAGGTTTTAAGGTAGCTTGTTTAGAAGAAATCGCTTATGTACAGGGTTGGTTAAGTAAAGAAGAGTTGCTTGTTCAGGCTGAAGTACTGAAAAAAACAGGTTATGGTCAGTACTTATTTAATATTGCCAATGGAATGATTTAATGAAGTTTATTGATACTCACATTGCAGATGTAAAAATTGTTGAAGTGAATGTGTTTGGGGATGAGCGCGGTTTTTTTATGGAGACCTTTCGTGCAGATGAGTTTATTGCGCAAACAGGTGCAAAGCCATTTGTTCAAGATAACCATAGTAAATCGACTAAAGGTATTTTACGTGGCTTACATTTTCAGAAAACTCAAACGCAAGGTAAACTAGTACGTGTTACATCCGGTAGCGTTTATGACGTTGCAGTAGATATGCGCAAATCATCGCCGACTTTTGGTAAAGCGGTGGGGGTTGTACTTTCTGCTGAAAACAAACGTCAATTATGGGTGCCTGAGGGATTTGCACATGGTTTTTATGTGATGACCGACTCCGCTGAATTTGTTTATAAATGTACCGATTATTACCACCCTGGATCAGAAGTGACTGTGTCTTGGGATGATCCGCAGCTAGGCATTAAATGGCCAATTGATGTAGGAACTGAACCGCTATTATCAAGTAAAGACGAGAATGGCCTCTCGTTTAAAGATGCGCCTAAATTTGACTAGTTAGATATAAGTAAAGGTAGTTTTATTTACTCATAACAAACTACAGGAATATGAATGAAAGTATTAATTACAGGTAAAGGCGGGCAGCTTGCTTGTGAATTAGAGCAATTATCTCCGAAAGGCTTTGAAGTTATCAGTGTCGGGAGAAATGAACTTGATATTACTAATGAAAAGAAAGTTGCTTATTTTATTGCTAAAAATAAGCCTCATTTAGTAATTAATACCGCTGCTTATACAGCGGTCGATCAGGCTGAAAGCGATAGTGAAAACGCTTATGCGGTAAATGAACTAGGCATTAAATATCTGGCACAAGCGTGTAAAAAAATTGATGCACGTATTTTGCACATCTCAACAGATTTTATTTTTGACGGTGCCACTGCAACTCCTTATCAAACCGATGCACAGCCTAATCCGTTAAACGTTTACGGCGCCTCTAAACTTGCCGGTGAACTAGCACTTAATGAAATATTGCCTGAAGCTAGCGTAATTGTTCGTACTGCTTGGGTATATTCCGTTAATGGTAATAACTTCGTAAAAAGTATGCTGCGCTTAATGCAGGCCCCCCCCCAACTTGGGGTTGTTTATGATCAAGTGGGAACACCAACGTGGGCAAAAGGTTTAGCACAGTGGTTATGGACAGTAGCAGGTAAGCAGGAAATAACAGGTACTTATCATTGGACAGATGCTGGTGTTGCATCCTGGTATGATTTTGCTATTGCCATACAAGAACTTGCATTAGAAAAAGGCTTGCTAGATAAAACGATTCCTGTGCTGCCAATTCCTGCGACCGCTTACCCTACACCCGCCAAGCGCCCTGCCTTTTCGGTGATAGGTAAGAACAGTGCAGAAGCGGTCTCAGGATTAAAAACCGTGCATTGGCGTAAACAGTTGTCTTTAATGTTAGACGAGTTTATTATAATTAATAATAAAAATCATATTGTTGAAAAGTGAAATTAGAACTGTTTACGCTCAAAAAGATGCCCCATTAAGTAGTTTTTATATAATACTACTCGTCTGAACATAAGCGTTGTATCGCGCAGAATGAGCCTAGCTCGGACATTGATTGGCCAATGCATGAACTCCAACTCTTTCCACTAAATAGCAAATAGTAAATTAACAACTGAAGCTAAATTACCTGATTAACAGTCATCAACGAAAATGAGCCCTAATATGACATCAAAAACAACATTTCTTTTATTTGACAATAGAATTGACTATGGCTCCCCTGAACACTTTTTTCATTTCATGTGGGGCTACTTATTGCCCGCTATCTCAATCATTCAAAAAAAAGATAGAGCACAATCATATATAATGACCTCTTGTGGCCCTTTAATGGATGTACTAACGAATGATATAATGAAATATCTCACATATAGCGTTGAAATTATTAAAGATGACGCTATACATGATGTCGAAATTCAAATAATAACTCCACGTTGGGACATATCAGCATTACAGCCGTTAATATTAGATGAAAAGAATGTAAACTACCCTGACATAGTAAAAATGCGGCAGCAATTGCTTACATATCCTGATTTGCTTGATAAATTAAAAGCAGTGACGTTTATAAACGATTTATCGATAGAAATTCATCAAGTAAAAGCATTGGTCGAGCAAGCCATTTCAGTGTTTCCTCCACATGAAGATTTAGCCCCTTACGATAATGCTTTTTTAATATTGTCACGCTCATCTCAACCTAAATTTTATTCCAAATGGTGGGGCAAAGCTAAAATACCCGGTTATGGCTCTGCTAGGCGTGCATTATCTAACGTAAAAAAAACGAAAAAAGAATTAATTAAGAAACATATTTCTGTTGAAATATTTGAACCTGGCAGTATGAGTTTAAAAGAACAAATACAAACATTTTCATCCTGCAAAGGGATTGTAGCCATTAAGGGTGCTGAATTTGCTAGTTTGATATGGTTCAAACCGCAAAGTTTAATTGTTCTCATCAAACCCAAAGCGATGAACACTGCCCCTGTACAGAAATATTTGGCGAATATTTTCGATTTAAAATATATAGAAATAGAAACTAATCAAGGTAATTTTCCAGAGCTTTCTAGCGAAACGTTAATTCCCTATATGGAAGAAATATGAACTCAGCGGTTGTAGTAGCAAAAACTCTCTCAATATTTGAAAATTTTCTGATTGATGTGATAGCACAATCAAATTTCGAGTTATCAGAAGTCAACATTTCAAGCCAAGATGAATGGAAAATAGAGGATGGCGCTTTAGCACATAAAAGTGGTGGTTTTTTTCAAGTATGTGGGCTTACAAATCAGGTAACACAAAAAGAAGAACTCGTCTTATTTCAACCTCAAAGCGCACTTACCGGATTAGTGCTTTGCCAAAAAGAGAATACCGCGTTTATACTCCTGCAAGCTCGTGCAGAACCCGGCAATATAGGTGTAGGACAATATGGCCCGACAATACAGTCTACAGCAGCTAATTATTTCCGTATGCATGGCGGCAAGGCGACCTCATATTTTGAATTGTTCAGTGGATTTAGAGCAAAAGCCCGACTAATTGATACCACCATGCAATTTGATCTGGGTAAAAGATATTTTCAAAAAAGTAAATCTCTTATGTATGTAGAAGTTGATGAACTTATTGAAACTGATCCTAATATGATCTGGGTGCCTTTATCCGTGATTCAAGCATCTTTAGCTAAAGATAATTTTCTTAATCCAGACCTCCGTTCCTTACTTTGTGTCTTTAACTGGAATAAATTCTTAGGTTGCCCTGATATTGAAACGTCTTCATCGGCTCCTATAGATTTTCTTACACGCATACTACATGGTAAGGAATTTGGCTGTGGATCCTGGAACACACTTCCATTAAACCAACTAAATAACTGGGAAGTCACAGATGCAGGGATCTTAAATAAAGATAATTCGGATGTGTCCGTAAAACTTTTTCAAACCGTATGTAAAACAAGAGAAGTGAGCCAGTGGGTACAACCCCTCATGATAGGTTCAGGTCAAGGTTTGGTAAAACTGCTAATGCGACAACATAATGGCGAGACAGAGTTTTTACTTTCACTCCAAAAAGAATTTGGTATAAGCGGCCAACAAACCATTACTCCCACGTACCTTATTTATCCAGGTGAAAAGGTGAAACCTGAAATAATGACGAACAACAATGTGGTGGCTGAATTTTTTCAATCGGAAGAAGGGGGTCGCTTTATTGCGCATGAAAGTGTTTATCAATTATGTTTAATTGAAGACGAAATGCTCATACAAGATAATCAATACTGGGTGAATGCATACACATTGAAAAAACTATTAAGTACTTCAAATAACGTGAGTATACAACTTCGCTGTATATCCTCATTATTGATTGACATAATTAATCCAGAAGCGTTTTGTTAACATAATAAGCTTATCTATCTAGCATAAAATGCCTATTAGTCGTTTTTCGAATAAATCCACTCAGCGGTGTTTCAAATAAAACATTTGAAATATGTGCACGAAAAATCGTGGTACATAAAGAATATGCATAGCTCAGGAATCACGTTTTAATTCGCCGAATGAGAAAGAAAAACAATCAAGACCGCAAGGCCTCGTAGTCCGTTGAGGGTTTGAATCCTATTTTTCATTATTTATTTATAGGTAATTCGAAAGAATAACCTAAGTTTTCAAAATCATCTTTATAAAATTGAATCACTAACTCCAAATTTTCGTGGTCATAGTATTTAGCATAGTCTTTTCTATCACTAGTGTTTTTATTTGGGATATTAATACGAAATTTCCCTAATATTTTTCTAATTTTTTTAAAATCGTTTTCTAAATTTTCCAAATGGATAACATAGTCGATAATTTGCAAGTTTCCTTCATGGGTCCATAGCGTTTGAGGATGTAGATGAGGAAAACCTACAATATGCTTACCATTATGCTTATTGGAGAACCTAGCAAGATCATCTTGTACATCTTCTAAGTTTAAAGAAAAGTCTTTAAAGTCTTTAAATTTACTCACCACATTTTGAGCGAACAGATCCCCCTTAAAGCCACGCCCCCCTATGTTCATATAAGTATATGCAGAAACCAAACGGTCTAAAGGGTTACGAACCACCGCAAATGAAAAATAGTCTCGGTAATATTCATCATAATCATACAAATGTTTATGACTTTGCTGTTTTTTGTCCCCTAGTAGTTCGTAAATACTCACACCTGCTGTTTTAGGTATATGTACAAAAATATATTTCTTTTGATGGTTAATCATAATAAAACAACTTAAGAGCCTTAGAGGTAATAATAAATATATATTTATATTCGAAGGGAATACTAACAGAATTTCTTTCTTACTCGATAGAAAGTTAAAAAATATCATGTGAAATTCATAAGTTAAAGGTATTAAGGTTTATTTATATGATATGGCTCTAAATAATTAATTGACCAATATGGATTTTATCTCAGTATGTCTTTAGCAATTTTATATATTAACTCCCACCATGAGAGCGGTACTTATGTTCGAGAAGCTAATGAGTCCGCTAAAAGCTTTCGAAAATACCTACCTGATGCTAAATACTATCTTTATCCAGATTACGATAACCTTGAAGGTGTAGATCAATTTGATGAAATTAGACAAGCTGATTTTTATATTACCGACTTTATGCATGATCGTGTTCACCTAAACGGTCAAATGATCGTTAAGCATAGAGTGATGCAAGAAATGACAGAAGACCAAGTATTACTTCTTGGAGCTGACACGTTTGCGCTAAAGGAACAAGTTCAAGAACTGCCTAGGTTATTAGACAATTTTGACATTGCAGCAGCACATGCGATATTCAGAATTAACACTTCTATAGGGAATACGTCGATTCCGGAAATACCTGTATGCTTTCCAGAACTAAATTGTGATTTAATTCTGTATAGAAACAACGAAAAAGTTAAGTCGTTCATTAAAAGCTGGGCTGACTCATATTTATCTGATCATTTTTCACATACACACGATCAGGGGACATTTAGATATCATTTATACAAGTCTGATTTAAAGCTAGCGACTCTTCCACCAGAATGGAATTATAGAGGGGATGAGTACAGGAGTGACACTGTCATCCTGCAAAACAGAGATGAATTAGCGAAATATTTAGCGCCCAAAGTTGAAAAACAACTCAGTTGGATTAAAAAACAAATTAATAAATTGACCTGATAACTTTAGATAACTTTCTTATAAATCTATCTGGAAGGCTTAATTGACTCTGTGCAATGTGTTTTGGCGGTAGCTCTTGTGAAAGGTCAAATTCATTGCTGAAGCGCTGTAACCAAAATTTATTTATCGCTGTCGATTGCTTTTTCAAGCCTTGCTCGACCTCATTGAACTCAACGTTAAATTGCTTCAACATATAACCTGACGTATCTTTAACTAATTCATTAAAATAAATTACATTTGGGCATAACGCGTTTTTTTTGCAATAAACATCTATCTTTAGCAAATCAAATTCAAGCCAAAGAAGCTTCTCCATTATCATTTCAAAATTGTAGACTAGTTCAATTTTAGACTTACGATACTCGCTACTCCAAGCCTGTGTTTGAAACGCTATTTCATAGGAAATAGCCTGGGAGATAATGTTACTACGCTTTAAAAAATAGTACTCAACCTTGGGGTTTCCAAAATACTTTCTTGCCTGCTCAAATAAATAGATGTGCGAACCATGAAGATTTAGTCCTAAAACCCCATCTGCGGAAGTTCTATTTTTAATCAGAGACTGGCAATAGCTTTTTATACTAATTTTCCCCCCATCTAATGCCCCCCACCTCTCAGCAAACAAGGGCATATAATTATATGGCTGAAAATATTCGTGGGGTAAACATACACCTGCACGATACATCAAATCACACAGGAAAGTGCTGCCACTTCGCTCAGTACTAAATACCACAATTAGTTTCTTAAGCTTGTTATTGAAAGGTTGATCAAAGCGAGCATCAACAAAGTCATCTTCGGGGAAGTCCAACTTCATTTTTTTGATAGATTCAGAAGAATAATCTACATCAGTACAAATATTAAAGAAAGTATTGTTCATGCTTAGGTTACTTCAAATTCCAGTTAATATATATTTTATTTCGTTTAATGAATCTTGATATCTTTCATTAATATAAGTCATATTTTTATGTTCGAGACTTTTTAATCTAGTGTTATCAACACAAAGTTCAATACAACGATTGGCAAAACTAATGTCTTTCAAATCGTGAATAAAAGCACCACAATTCTCTATACTAGCCAGCCCCTCTGCTCCCTCTAGTGTGGTCACGAGTACTTTTCCAAATTCGAGGGCCTCCACAGACTTTATCTTTAACCCTGTGCCACTCAAACATGGGTTGATGATAAAACTACAGGTTGAATAAAAGTCTGTCAGCGACTCAACTTTACCTAAGTGCTGAATAGTATTTTCTGCAAGATATTTTTCATCAACTTTTACTGTACCTGCAATCACCAATTTTACGTTATCAATTTTACTTATTATAGGTAGCCAGTGTTTTTGAATAAAGTACTCTAAGCCTTCTTTATTATGTTTATTATTTGAGCCAATAAACCCCATGATAAAATCACCATTATCCTGTTTATTTACAACTATTTCTCTATCAAAGGCTTTTCGGGTAATGCTGATTGTAATGACTAGCGTATTTTTGTTAATCAAAATGGACTTAAAAAAATTTCTCTCGTTATCTTGAATAGCAATAACGTAATTAAACCTTTTCAATAGTGTTGCTTCTTGTTTTTCACTTAATGACATCCAAAAACCTAACCCACCTGACAGCCGTATCTTTTTGTTTCGATTTGAAAACTTGTCATGTGTGTCCACCACCTTAACGATGTTACTGGGCAAATTGACCAACAACTTAGAGAGTACCGCATACTCAACAACCACTATATCAGGCTGAATACGATCGATTACTTGAGTGACATCTCGAACAGCTTTGTTGCAGACTAATCCATCTTTAAACATATAATCGTTTAACCAATCAAAACTTAGACGAAAATATTTATTTATGTTCCATCTAAAATGTTCTAACAGATACTGCCGCCAGGTTAATTTGTATGCCTTACCTTCGTTTAAAACAATTTTATTAATTATGTCGTCAGGAAACTCACCGGTATAACCACTTTCAAACTTTTTAAAAGGACAAAGCACAAAATGTATTTCAACATTGTCACTAGCATCGTAAAATGCTGACATCAGTTGCTTCACACGGCTCGAATTACCACTATAGTCTGGAAAGTATGTCACTGGACTAATAAAAATAATTTTCTTCAAAACAGGCTATGTCCTTAACGTTTGTAATTCTTTGACTACGATGAAAAGATCTTTTCTGAAAAATATCAATAAACAAAAAAAATATACTAAGGCACCAAAGATAATAGCTAGAAATACTTGGAAAAGGTTTGACACCTCATAGTACATCAAAGACATTCTTACAGTTACGTACATCAATACACTGGCTAAATAGAAGGGTATCACGGCCCCTAAGGCCTTTTTAAGGTCTAAGTCCAGAAAACGAGATACATAAAAAAATTGTATAAAGATAAAGACAAAACTCATTATTAATGTCGATATTATAACCGCCTCCGCCCCCCAATACACGGTGCAAAGAGGCGTTCCCACCATATTAGTAAGTACTATAAGTTTTAACCTAAATGCTTTGTCTGTTAGACCTTTACTTATCAATAAGGTAGGCAAAAAGTAACCAATAACGGGAGTAAAAATGCCAAATGCGATGATTTGCATCAACTGAATCGCATCTGACCATTTCTCACCAATCAACATCACAATCAGAGGATCAGATACAGATCCAAGCCCCATGTAGGCAGGAATAACCAGAAAGGCCATAATTCTAATGACCCTATAGTAAGTATCATAAAATTGCTCTCCTGATGTTCTTGGGAAAGTTGCCGTCAATATTCTATTAGCTGATTTTAAAGAAAAATCAATAATGACCTGAAATAGTCGCCGAGAGAGAGAGACAATAGCAAATGCCACTGGCCCCAAAATAAAACCAACCAATAGATTCAGTGTTTTTGCCGACATAAAGCCTAAAAATGCAATATAAAATAACGGGAGACCAAATTTTATATTTTCTTTAACATCTTCTGAGTTAAGTTTGTATAACACCTTAAAGTCTGAGATTAACGAAATTGAGATTGCACCAATAACACTCTGCGCCACACGCCCAAAAACGAGTGACCAAGCTCCATAGTCATACATAGCAAATACCAATGAAGTACTACCAAAGATAAGCACACCCAAAGAATCAATAGCAGCGACTTGCTTATTTTTAAATTCTCGGTGAAGTTTAGCTACATGAGCCATTCGGTAAGCATTTACTATTGGAACAAACGACAAAGCGACAAAAATATAAGCTGCCAAGTTATTGTAAAAAAAATATAATAGTGGGGCTATGATAATTAACATAACAAGACAAATAATTATTGAAATAATTATTAACATCCAATGTGCACTAGATGCAAAATCATCATCCCATGATTCTCGCCTAACCAAATTTTGCGTTACCCCAACGTCAAGAAACAGTGAAGAAAACTCTACCATCAAAAAAGTGAAAGTCACTAAACCAAATGCTTCTACATCTAGTAGTTTTGCCAAATATAAAAAAACAGCAAATGACATTGCTTGACTAAAGCTGGTACTACCAAAGTACCAAAGGGCCCCAGTAAACGATTTCTTTTTAAGTGACATACACACTCACAATAAATTAGCCCTTTTCACAAAATTTATACTATTTCCTAATATGCGTTTAACACTTAAATGTAATTTTTTTCAGATAACATTTCATGAACTACTCTAAGTTCAGAACTTAATTTACTTAGCATATTTCAAAAAAATTTATTGTCTTCATCTTGCTAAAGTAAAATGTTATTCTTTAATTATAACTTGCATCTTTTAGAATATATACAAATTAATGACGATAAGATCATTGGTGATAACTCGCCAACCTGTTTATCCGCCTATTGGTGGAGCGCCATTACGTAACTGGCAGAATATCAGTATATTAAAGACAATTGGAGAGGTTTATGTATTCGAAATATCTATCAAAGATAAGCCTAAAGAGTCTTTGCAAATACCAGGAGTCAAACACTTTTGGGTTGAACAAATACTGAAGCCCAATCCCACCAACTTACTCGCTAAACTATTTCAATTTGTTAAAAAAAACAGATGGTTATTAACTCGCACAATTCACCCTTGGACCCATAACGTATATTTTAATAAACAAGTTGCCAAGTCGCTTGAGCAAGTATTAACTCAACATCAACCCGATATTGTAGTGATTGAGGAGCTTTGGCTTGCCAAATATATTGATGTAGCCAAAAAATGGAATTTTAAAGTTATTCTCGACCAGCATAATATAGAGGGTGTTTTACGCCAACAACTATTAGCTAATCCTAGACTAAAACTAGATGCAAAAACCAGATTCCGTACAAAAGTAGAAAGTAACAATTTAGCTAATATTGAGAGAGAAGCCATTCTTAAAGTAAACCAAACTTGGGTTTGTGGAGAAAATGATAAAGAAACTATCAGCCTGACTTATGGAGTAGAACACAATATCAAAATTCTACCTAACGGTATTGATGTTGCCGATTATGCAGACGTGAGAAATGGAAGTTACGCGCGACCAGATGCCATTAAAGTGGGACCACTAACATTGTTATTTCCTGCAACCTTTGGTTACGGACCAAACATGGAAGCTGCGGAATACATGATAGAAAAGGTTAAGCCGTTGTTAGACAAAGAGAACTTTTCTTATCAAATAGCGTTTGTTGGAAGAGATCCGACAGATAGAATGCGTAAAGCCAGTGCTGACCCAAGCATTATAGTTACAGGCATGGTCGATGATATGATGCCATATTGGGCAGCAGCAGATATTGTTATTGTTCCTTTATTACAGGGCGGGGGCACACGATTGAAAATATTAGAAGCCTTTGCATCTGGCAAGCCTGTTGTTAGCACAACTAAAGGGGCAGAAGGTATTGAAGCAACAAACAGGAAAGAGATCCTACTTGCGCAATCAACACAAGAACTAGTAGATTTAGTAACTGAATTAAGCAACAACCCAAAATTACAACAAAGCTTGGCTGAAAACGCTTTGTCATTAGTTAAACTTAAATACTCAAGAGAAGCCGTTGGTAAAAAAATGAAAAGTTACATTAAAGAGCTAACTCTCTAACGGCAATATTATAAAAATCGGTAAAAAGGTAAAAGTCAAATGAAAAAAATTATTTCAATGCCGTGTTTAATTTTTAGATGCTCATTATCCCCCTGTGTCAGGATTGTTGTCGCCTCAATTAATTTAGTAAATAAACAGGGAGCGGTAAGTTAATAACAGTGCATTACCAAAGGCATTAATCTATCAACCCTGTATAGTTGGCAGAAGCAATTCAATACAGCAGGTTTAAGTGTGTCAAAAGTTAGTTCGTCAGATAAGTGGTCAAGTGAAGAAAAGTTTTCTGTTGTGCTCGAAACATCTACCTTATCAGCAGTTGAATTAAGTGAGTATTGCCGAGTTAAGGGGTTATATCCCGAGCAGATAAAAGCCTGGAAACAAGCTTGTATCGCTGGCAACACAACAAAGCCGAGTAAAAGAATAAAACAAACGCCAGAGCAAAAGGCCGACAAAAAGCATATAAAAGACTTAGAGCGAGAGCTGCGAAGAAAAGAAAAAGCATTAGCTGAAACCGCTGCATTGCTTGTATTAGGAAAAAAGTACGATGCCCATTGGAAGGAAAAAGAGGACAACTAACCTCGCTGACCGATAGGCAAAAGCATGCAAGGTTGGTTAGCAAAGCAGTAGCGTCAGGTGCGAGGCAAGATAAAGCATGTGAAGTGATAGGCTTATCAACTCGAACACTACAACGTTGGCGTATTGATGGTGCTATTGGTGAAGATAAAAGACCAACAGCAATTAGGCCAGAGCCGTTGAACAAGCTAAGTGCGAAAGAACGCCAAACTGTTATTGATGTTTGTAATGTTGATGAATTTTCCTCATTACCGCCAAGCCAAATTGTACCAATACTGGCAGATAGAGGTGAATATATAGCATCAGAGTCGAGCTTTTATCGCATATTAAAAGCTGAGAATATGCTGCATCATAGAGGTAAAGCTAAACCGAGAAATAGCCATAAAAGGCCAACGAGTTATACCGCTAAAAGCCCAAAGAAGTGTGGAGTTGGGATATCAGCTACATGCCGACAACTGTGATAGGGCAGCACTATTACCTGTATATGATAGAAGATATCTACAGCCGCAAAGTGATTGGTTGGGAAGTTCACCACAACGAAACAGGTGAACAAGCAGCGGAGCTGCTAGAGCGTAATGTGTGGACAGGAAAGTGTTCAAAAACAGCGTTAGTGTTGCACTCAGATAATGGTGCGCCGATGAAGAGCTTAACCATGCGAGCTAAAATGTATGATTTAGGCGTTGTGACCTCGCGTAGTCGCCCAAGGGTAAGTAATGATAACCCGTATTCAGAATCACTGTTTCGAACGGTAAAATATCACCCGCGCTGGCCTTCTGAGGGTTTTAGATCATTAGGCGAAGCCCGTAAGTGGGTAAAAGAGTTTGTTTACTGGTACATCAATGAGCATCGCCATAGCAGGCTCAAGTTTGTAACGCCAAACCAAAGGCATGAAGGTATTGATGTTGAAATACTAGCGAAACGAAAAGTGTTGTATCAGAAAAAAAGAAATGAGCATCCAGAACGATGGTCAAAAGAAGAAAGAAACTGGCAGCCAATAGGCGCTGTGGAGTTAAATCCAGAGCAATATAAAGAAGCTGCTTAACAATTCAGGCGACAACTGCCTTGAAAAACGCCGTTATGCAAGACTAATTTAAAGAAATAGTATGGACATGAAAAACAAACCGAATTTATTCATTATTGGTGCCATGAAGTCAGGTACAAGTTCATTACACGACTATTTGGGCAAACACCCACAAGTATTCATGAGCCAATTTAAGGAGCCCATGTATTTTTCTCGCGGTGAAGATGAACGGATGACTAAATCTGAATATGAGAGCTTGTTTGATAAAGCTAGCGACCAGATATATCTAGGTGAATCTAGTACTGAGTATTCTAAGCTTCCACAAAGACAAAATTCGGCCAATAGAATAAAATCTTATGCTCCAAATGCAAAACTCATTTATATTATGCGAGAGCCTTTTAAACGCGCCATAAGCCACTACTGGCATCAAGTTAAAATGGGCCGTGAACAGCGTTCGATGAAAGATGCGCTCACTTTAGATTCCGAATACCTCTTGCTGAGCTATTACGCATATCAATTACAACCATATTATGACTTATTTGGCGCCGAAAATATTTTTCTTTGTTCATTTGAAACGTTCGTTAAAAACCCAGACACAACCCTCAACAACATATGTGATTGGCTGGAAATAGATAATCCTACAGAGAGCAGATCTAAAAACGCCAGCAAAAAAAATGTCACTCCAGAAGTTTTGTACTTAGGTAGTGATTCGTTCATTAATTTTATCCAGACACCCGTTATCAGATTACTCAAGAAACTAATTCCACGTTCCTATTCTTTTATTCTCCGTTCACTTCCTAAACTATCTAAACGATTTGTAAATAAAAATTCCCCCATTTTTAAAGAGGAAATTCTTACATTGTATGAAGAACTTTCGCCAACTTTGCAAAAATGGAATAGAGAACTATACGAGCTAACAAAATCAGATTTCGCTCATTGGAAATCATGGCAAAATTAAGAAAAATAAAGCTATGAGTTTGGAATCAATATAGATCATACTTTTAAGTCACCGGTAATAAGAAGTGGTATTGTGACACTGTAATCATCTACAAATAATCTAACCAAATACACAACTTTGGTTAGTTGGGCAAGTATCACAATATCACCAATTTAAATTAGACTCATACCCAAGTGTTATTAAATCCTGCCCATGCAACTCTTTAAATAAAGCAATATGTTTATCTGAAAACTCCGTTTTCCACTGATTGGACTTACCAGAACGTAAATGGTGCGCTTCGCTATTTTGTTTTCCTTTCATATTTTTAAAACTAAACTTTTCTGCTAACTTTAGACATTTCCGAACAGCCTCATCATGAAACCCGTAATGCTCAAAAAGAAGGCGTAAAACTGCTTTTTCATCCTGCATTATTTCATGGTATTTGATTTCAAATATCTTAGGGTTCGCATAATCCCAATCTGTCATTATAGGCATCATGGAACGAGAAAACCTACGCATTTCTATTTCAATACCTAGATCATTGTCGACTGAATTAAGTAGTTGTTGATAAGTCATATTACTGTCTACCGCATAAGGCCAAACGTAACCTTTGGCTTCCCACCGTTTCGCAAAGTCAGCCAAAGACTCATGAACCCATGCCTCCTTCGTCCACTTGTGGTAATGGTATCCAGAAATAATCATATCCCTAGGATCTCGAGTCATATGAGAGCCTGTATATTCACGCAACTCGTTAAAATTAAATTGACTATTACCGTGAATACATGCATCAAACTTATGTGGAATATTTTTTGTATTAAACTCTTGAGTTTGACTTAAAAATCTTAAACCATATTCGCAACAAATTGATGATAGAATATTTCTAAACCAAACAGTACCAACTTTGTGATAAGAGCCATGAATAATCAAAGGCCGTTTAAGCGATTCCACAAATGGAGATTTTTGCAGGACTTTAGCTCGTAAAAAAAAGCTGTAACGCTTAACTTTAGACGACAAATTCATAATATTTCACAATCCTTATATTACACATAGGGTGTACAAGTCTAATTTGAAAACTTTGATTATTAACAAAATTAAATCACCTTAATAAATTGATATCGGAAGTACACGACGTTCACAGACAAGCTCTCTGAACGGCATATCGGCTTCGTGCTATTTTAATTAAGGAGTATTTCCTTCGCTACCAAAAACTTCATCTTGACGGTATAATACCTTGCTTTACTGAGCTTTTCCAAAACTTCGCCTTAGTTATTATTATACCTGCTGTATGTTTTTGGCGTAAAACCAATCAAGTTTAAATTCAACACCAATAAATCTAATAATTTTCTTAATAGTATCAGCACCAAAATTGATCAACCTTAATCATACAGAGCACTTTTATAAACACTAAATGTCGATTTGCCAACTTCTTCCCAACTATAATTCATTGCTTTTTCTTGGTTTAATACGCCAAATTGTTGGTATTTATCTTTTTCTATAGTTGACTTGGAGATTGCTTTTGCTAGTTTAGTTATATCCCCAATAGGGTAAACGACACTTGCATCAGGATGAGTGGTTTCAACTAAACTCTCAATATTAGGAATAATAACGGGTTTACCAAAGCCCATTGCCATGACTAAAGCACCAGAGGTTAAAATTGACCGATAAGGCAGCGCTACAATATCTGCAGCAGCAAAGTATGTTGCAATTTCTAGGTCCGGAATGAATTTTGGTAAAAATATAATATTACTATTATTACCTATTTGATCGCGAATCGTATTTTCTAAATTCTTAGTATGTGCCTTGCCTGCAATAAGCAATTTGACGTTTTTATTATAGGGTAAAGATGAAAATGCACTGATTAAGTCTGTTACGCCTTTGTATTCTCTAATTTGTCCTAAAAATAGAATAACAAAATCATTTTTGCCAAGTGATAATGCTACTCTGGCATCATCTCGGGATACTTCACTTTGATAGTCATCTATGAAATTTCCATGATAAATAACTGATATTTTACTTGGGTCTATATTTGGATTAAATTCTGCGATCTTTGTTTTTGCGCTATTGCTGTGCGTAATAATTTTTGTTGAAATACGGCAAATCAATCTTGTAATAAATGAATCAACTTTAGCTTGTTTATTTTCGTGATTGATAAGGTTGTGAGCTGTCCAAACTATTCGAGTACGCGAACATAGAATGAGTGTTAGTTGAAATAAGAATAATATTAGACGTACTACCCCCCTTAATTTGGTCTTGCCAATAAAATATACTTGGAGCCAATGAAAATGAACTATGTCGGGCTTATACTTGAGTAAATCCCAAATAAAGAATATTTTGTTTGTGCCCATTACTTCGGTATTGAAAGGTTTAAGTGAATCACATAACTTTGTTTGATAGGGATTATCTTCCGCAAAAGGCAGCATAAATACTTTCAATTTATTTTCTTGATTTAAACTACTCATAATTTTGATAATTTACCGTTTAAGAATTTAATGCCGAATTAATAACTTTGTTAGCGTTATTGCAATATGTCTGTAGTGAGAATCTACTTTTGACATCTAGCATGGCATCATGGGATATAGCGTTATATTTGTCTTCATCCAATAATAGTTTTTGCACTTGGTTAGCCATGTCATTAATGTCATGTTTTTGGTAGAGCAATCCGGTTTTATCATGCTTTATTATTTCGGGTAAGCCACCACTATTAGATGCAACGGTAGGGCAACCCACTGAAGACGATTCTACTACAATTCTACCAAAAGCTTCATTTGAGGAAGCAGCTAATGACACTGCAGAAGACCTAAAATAATCAAGTGGTTTGTCTACTGTGCCAATAAATTTGACATACTCATCAACATTGTCGGCTGCACACATATTTTGTAATTTACTAATATAGTCTGCTTTTCCTTTGCCTATTATGTTCAATACAACATTAAAATTACGTTTTCTTAATTCAATTAAGCAGCTAATTGCATCATGTTGACCTTTTTCATATCGCACAGCACCCACAATGATCAAGTTGATTGGTTGGCCTGCAATAACAAACTCTTGATATCTATTTTCTTGTGTTTTTTCGTCACTAAATTCAAACCCGTTGTATATAACGGTAGATTTTGTGTTTTTAAATATTTTTGTAAACTTGTCAGCAACAATTTGTGAGTTATAAATAAGATGGCTGGTTGTATTTTCTACAAATTTTGTAACATACGAATTACACGGTATAAAAAATCTATTTAAATCCTCTTTAACAAATTCTCTTACATGCCATATATGCTTTTTTTTCATTCTATTGACAATAAGCGCACCAAAATTTGTCGCTAGTGAATTACTATAAACAAGGTCTATTTCTAGACTTTCAATTTTGGCGCTGTAGAAATTAATTAACAAATAATTTAACAAAAATCCGAGTAAATTAAAGGGGTATAGCTTTAATGACGTGATCCAGTTATAAAAAGGAAATATTACAACCTCTACACCTTGTTTAGTTAACTGTTCTGATAAGAAGCCTTTGCTAGGTACCAACACTATGGGTGTTATATTTGAATCTTTAGACAGTTCAACAGCCAAGGCTAACAAAGATCGTTCTGCTCCATATGCAAGCCCAGAGTGGGACACAAACAGAATTTTATGTTTTTTATTCACAGATCAAAATACTCCAGCAATAACCAGTGTTTTAACTATTAATATGATTGAAATACGTATCTACAATAATTTCCCAATTGTAAATTGTTTCAATTCTATTTTTTAATTGAAGCTTTTGTTGGTCGCAAGTGCCATTATCTTCCAGCTGATTGAATGTATTAGCTAGCTCATATGGGTTACTAAAAAATATAGCTTGTTCACCCGTGACCTCTCTGTTAAAAATATTGTCATGAGCAATGACGCTGTTCCCTACCGCCATCGCTTCTAACAGCGAGGGGTTTGTTCCACCAACACTATGCCCGTGCAGATATGTTTTACAATAATATCGTAACGAATTTAGTTTTTCTTGATCGTAAATAGTGCCTATAAATAAAACCCGCGCATCAGACATCTCGACCAATTCTTCAACATATTTGGTACCACATTTGTGATCACCAACAATGATTAATTGGCTTTTGCTATTTGACTCAACAAAACCAAGGATTATTTCTTTAAGATGGTTCTCTGGCTCTAATCTACAGACAATCAAATAATACTCATTAGGCGTAAACCCAAGCTCTTTGACAATTTCAATATTAGGTTGCTCATCACATAGAACAGCGCCATAAGGGATCATTACCGCCTTGTGACTTATATTATAAGCACTATCTAAGTGCTCCAAAATGCCTTGTGCATCAGCGATTAACTTTTTTGCAAATCGCGCAGCAAACCATTCATTGATTCTGAGATATAATTTGGCAAATGAAGACCATTTAGTTCTTTTCCATTCCAATCCGTCCATATTGACCCAGAAATTTGTGCTAAAAAGCCATGGAAGTACAAAAGCAAAACCGGTGTTGTATCCCAACATATATACAACATCATAATTTTGAAGTGTTTTAAGTATGCTGATTAAATCGAACCAAATAGAACGTATGCCAACAATATTAGGCGTTTTTATATATATAAGATCAACACCCTTATATTCAGGCTTATCATATTTTTGTGTGCTTTCACAAAAAACAGTCACCTCAACTCCCTTAGCAACTAAACCTAAAGCAAGGTGCTCAGCAAAGGTTTCAAATCCACCAAATTCGGCAGGTATGCCCCTGCTTCCGATAATTGCTATTTTTTTCTTGTTTTCCATTAAAATTAATCCTGAAACAGTAAAGGCCTTGAGGCTAAGATAATTTAGACTCTTTTTTTAAGAGTTTTGTGATAAACATTCAACTTGTAAGTTCGCTATGAGTTACAAGTTTTTCCACGTAAAGAGCCTTATAATTTACAAATTTGCTGTTTGTCGCTATTTTTCATATTTCAAAATACTCTGCGTGACTGTTTCAGATAAATTAGGTTTATCCTCAAGATAACACTCCCGCTTTGTATGCCAATCAAGCTGCACACTTTTACCTAATGATTCAAAAGCACCGATTAAAGTTGAGTAATTAACATCAGTTACGTTCCACAAGAGCCCTTGTCGCTCTAATTCATCAGTATATCCAAGTTTTATATTGGCAGCACATATAGCCGGTGTGCCTACTAATATTGCTTCACCAGCCATAGTTGCGCTTTCTCCTATATATGCATCGCAGCAAGCAAGTAAATGGTGAATATGATGAACTTCCCCTTTATATTGGTATTGTTTTAGATCATGAGGAAGAGGGAGTTCTGAAGAAACATGCACCACTCCTAATGTACTTAAATATCCAATAAAATCTCTGAGTGTTTTCAAATCCCAACCCGAATTTCCAATATCATGATTAGCATTCCAGGCAACGACTCTCAAAAAAAAATTCGGTTTATTACTTATATAACCTACTTCTTTGGCTAACATCTTATCTACAACAAAATTTTCAGGGTGCAAATAAGAAAAGTCTTTTTGACCTTTGAATCGAAAAGTTCTATTTTTTGCTGTTTTGCCAGTATAACAATCTGGGACATGCATTTCGGTTATAAAAGGCAGTGTCACCAAATGTTGAAGGGGAGCTGTTTCAGTATCATAGAAACTGATGGAAGGTATACCTAACAACTTTCCTACGTGAGAAATACTGATACCACCAAAACCGATCATAACATCTGGTTTTACTTTTCTCGAAAAACTCAACATATTCCAATCACGTGAGAGTAATTCAAGAGCCAAACCTATTATTCCTGAACTTGCCTTAGATAAACATTCGTTATTCAAAGAAAGCGCATTGAGTAATTCCAAGGTGATGTCTTTATCACGAGAGGCAATGACTATCTCATGCCCGCTTTTCTTGAGTGTGAGGATAGGATGATAAAAAAACAGCACATCTGCCGGGTGTACAATATCAAAAAGTACTTTCATTGCTTAGCGAGTTCCGGGTTTTTATTGACTAATCGTTTGGTTTTAAAATAGCTGATAATATAATTGATACGGCACAGTGCATTATTTATCGTCGCTTTTGTTTTTTTTCATCTCTAATTCAATTCGTCTTACCTTTTCTAATGTCTGTTCAATTAACTGTCGATTAAAATTCATTAAATCAGCAAGTAAAGCAATTAAGAACGAAACAAAGCCTAAAATGGTAAATGTTCCACCTAAGATCAAGGATTGGATATGTCCTTGTCCTTCTCCACTTAAATAAAAATAAAGAAAACGCAAAATAGGAATTGCACCAATCACAGATAAAAATAAACCAATAAAAAAGAAAACCCTTAACGGTTGATACATAGCGTACATACGAATAATCGTGGTAAGTTGACGCTCTATGAATTTTGGAATACTACTAAAAAGGCGAGACTCACGCGTTTTTTCATTAGTTTCAACGGGTACCGACGTTACCGCCATATGTTTTTTTCCCGCTTGAATAAGGGCTTCAATGGTATAACTAAAAGGAGATACAATATTCAAATGCAATGCAGCATCTCTGCTATAAGCTCTAAAACCACTTACCGCGTCAGGCACTTGCACACCAGAAAGTGTCTTTACAACATAACTCCCCACTTTTTGAAGAAATTTTTTAAAAGGGGAGAAGTGAGCGACGCTACCAGTATTTCTATCACCAACCACAACATCGGCTTTACCATCTAAGATGGGTTGTATTAATTTAGGTATATCCCAACCGGCGTACTGGTTGTCACCATCGGTATTAACTATAATATCAGCATTAAGGTGTAAACAGGCGTTAATTCCAGCACGAAACGTTCTAGCTAAGCCTTTATTATTTTTGTTAACGATAATATGGTGAACACCAAGTTCTTTGGCAACTTCTATGGTTTTATCGGTAGAACCATCATCAATGATCATGATCTCAACAATATTAATCCCTTCAATTGTTTTTGGAATATCATTAAAGGTTGCTGGTAATGTTGCTTCTTCGTTATAACAAGGTATTTGTACTATCAGTTTCATATAAATTACTATCCATTTACGAGTAAATTTTATTATTTCCTTCAATATCTATGTATTATATACAAAAGAAATCAGTAAAATAATGAACCATCTTGTTTAGTGCATATTTATATTTAAACACGTTCCTATCAAGAGTTAAATATTACTTTAATATTCTCTTTGGAGTTTTTTGATTAATCGAAGTGGAGTGAATCTTTAAGATGTGCGGTATTTTAGGAATTAAGGCTACACAAGCCCCTGTAAAAAGGGACAGATTATCAACAATGCGTGATGTCATGTCTTATCGTGGTCCAGATAGTAATGGCCTTTGGTTTGATGATAAAGAGAAAATAGGGCTTGCTCATTTACGGTTGAGTATTTTTGACCCTACTCCTGCGGGCCATCAGCCAAGAGAAGAAGCTGTTCATAATTGTGTTATTTCTTATAATGGCGAAGTATATAATTATCTTGAAATACGTGCTGAATTAGAACAAAAAGGCTACGCTTTTGAAACTGGTAGCGATACTGAGGTGGTTCTTAAGGCTTATATTGAATATGGGGTTAACTGCTTAGATCACTTCAATGGCATGTTTGCTATTGCTATATGGGATGGTAATAAAAAAGAGTTGTTTTTAGCCCGAGACCGTTTAGGTATAAAGCCACTTTATTATTATCAAAATGAAGATGAGTTTATCTTTGCATCAGAAACAAAAGCTATTTTAAAGGGCTTAGATAAAAAACCGGAGCTTAATGTACAGTTAATTGATAGTTACATGAGTTTTGGCTATATCCCCGGTGAAAATACCTTACATAAAGGTATAAAGCGATTAATGGCTGGTCATTATGCTGTACTTAAAGGTGGTGAGCAAAAAAACAGTGAATTAAAAATTAGCCGATACTGGGATTTAACATTTAATAATCAAGATGATAAAGGGTTTGATTATTATGTTAATGGCAGTAAAAAATTATTAGAAAGTGCCATCGATTTGCGTTTGCGAAGTGATGTGCCTTTAGGTATTTTTCTTAGTGGCGGTATAGATTCTAGCGCTATTGTTGGTTTGCTTGCCGATAGAGTTGATGAACCACTAAAAACATTTTCAATTGGCTATGATTTTGGAAAAGGTTTTGACGAAACCCCTTATGCAAAAATTATTGCGGATAAATTTAAAACCGATCATCACGAAATAAAAATAACACCAGCACAATTTAAAGAGTTCATTCCTGAATATATTGCTTTAATGGATGAACCTGTTACCGAAGCTGCTGCAATCTCGTTATTTTTTGTTGCAAAATTAGCAAAAGAAAAGGTTACAGTTGCATTGTCTGGTGAAGGATCAGATGAAATATTTGCGGGCTATGATCTATATAAATACATGAATGTATTAGACAAATATCGAGCGGTAGTGGGACAAGCGGGCAGTAAATTTTTTGCAGGTATTGCCAATAAAGTTTTGGGTGAAAGTCATAAAGTTTCCAAGTATTTAACCATGGCAACATTACCTATAGAACAACGTTACAAAGGGATGTCTACCTACCCAGACCATCAAAAAGAAGCGTTATATAAATCAGAGTTTATAAAGGAAATTGAGCAAAGTGGGCAAGTCACTAGTCGTGATTATACTAAAGGTCTTTTTGATAAAACTAAAGGTGAAGATACACTAAATAAAATGCTCTATTTTGATACTAAAACTTGGTTGGTTGATGACTTGCTGATAAAAGCTGATCGTATGAGTATGGCGGCTTCTTTAGAATTACGAGTACCCTTTTTAGATTATCGTTTAGTCGAATTTGCTGCGACTATTCCAAGCAAACATAAAATTAAAAAAGGCGAGGGGAAATACCCGTTAAAGAAAATGATGGAAGGCATTTTACCCAGAGATATTATTTATCGTAAAAAAATGGGCTTTCCTACTCCACTGAAACTAATGTTTCAAAATGAGCTAAGGAGTTACGCGGAAAACTTATTGCTGTCAGAAGAGACAAAGTTACATCAGTTCTTTAAAAAATCACGTATTGAACAACTTATTATAGAGCATAATAATGACAAGTTTGATCACCATAAAACATTGTGGCAATTAGTGGTTTTAGAAGAATGGTTACGGAAGAATACAGATTAATGGTTAATTCGAGCCAAATAAAAATATTAGCAATTAGTTACCTTTTTCCAAATTGTAATCAGCCTAATCATGGCATATTTGTACTTAATCGCTTGAAAGCCATGAGTAAATATGCCGATATTACGGTTATTAATCCTATTGCTGATTCTCCTTTTCACCGCAGAATAAGTAAGTTCTCTCATCATCAGAGCATTCCTGAATTAGAATCTATAGAAGGGATTAATGTTTATCACCCTCGATTTTTATCGATACCTGGCCATGTAAAATCGTTAGAAATTTATACCTACAGACAGGCGGTTAAATCTGTTTTAGATGATATTGGTTATGATTTTGATTTAATCGATTTGCATTGGACTTTTCCTGATTTACCTTGTGGAAATTGGTTATCGAAAAAAATTGCAAAACCTTTTAATGTGACTTTACGCGGCATGGAGGCGTTTCATTTACAAGATTCAGGGCTGAGGAAACATATCGTTGCGCATTATCTTAAGAAAGCGAATAAAGTGATTTCGCTCAGTGAAGAGATGGCTAGTAAAGCGGATGAGTTATCAAACACGGCAAGTAAAACTGTAGTGATAAGAAATGGTGTTGATACTGATAAGTTTTATTACTTAGCACAAAATGAATGTCGTGAAAAATTAGCTTTGCCTAAGGATGAAAAAATTATCATAGGTGTTGGTGCGCTTATTCATCGTAAAGGCTTTGATCTAGTCATTAAAGGTTTAGAGCAAATAATTGCTACGCAAGATTTAGACAATACTAAGTTCTATATTTTAGGTGCGCAAGGACCTGAAGGAGATTATCGTAAAGAACTTAATCAATTTATTGAACAACATAAATTACAAAACCATGTAGTTTTTGTTGGTGCGGTTGCTAATTGTGAATTGATTACTTGGTACAACGCCGCAGACGTATTTTGTTTATCAAGTCGAGGTGAAGGCAGCCCTAACGTACTCACTGAAGCACTTGCTTGTGGTACGCCAGCTGTTGCAACGAATGTTGGTAGTGTGCCAGAAATTATGGCGAGTGAAGAAAACCTTGGGTATTGCGTTGGAAATGAAGATCCGCAAGGAATTACTGAACACTTAATTATTTTATTATCCCATGCTCACGATAGAAAAAAACAAGCTGAAAATTTCTGTAAATATACTTGGGATTGGTGCGCTAAAGAGGTCATGAAGTGTGCTATTCTATAGGGTGTAGGTGTTAATAATTATTGTTTTTTCGAGGTTGTTTTGAAGTATATCTTAGTTATTTTCTATACAATATTGTGCTTTTTATTGCAGGCGTGTGGCGGCGGTGAGTCAAGTGGCGCTGCGCCTAAAAATACTCCGTTAAGTGAAATTGTTGATCATGATGATTCACCTAATCAAGTAAGCGACTTAATAGTAGAAAATAATATTATTGTCGGTATTACTGTTTATGCCTCTGACCCCGACGACCAAGTTACTTATCAAATGCTTGATTCTGCAGAAGGTAGATTTGATGTTGATGAAACAACCGGAGTCGTTTACGTTGCAAATTATCTTATGCTTAATGCTAATTTACATTTGTTGCATTCAATCAATGTACAAGCTACTAGTCAAGACGGTTCCCAAAAATCGATAACATTTACTATTGCTGTCACAACCGAAAATCAATCTATAGGCGCTATATCTGACGTTAATACGCTACCAAATGAGGTGTTAGAAGGTGCAAACAATGGAACAGAAGTTGGTATTACGGCCTATGCAGTAGATCGTGATGATAATGTATCGTATAAATTATTGAAGGATGCTTCAGGACAATTTCAAGTTAATAATGATTCAGGCGAGGTTACTGTTGCAGAGGGTAGTTCGATTAATACTCTTCATAGTTTAATTCATGAAATCGAAATTGAAGCGAATAGCACTGATGGTTCAGCGAGTAGTCAAAAATTTTATATTGATGTCCTTTATAATTATGAAAATGAAGTGCCAATTGTCAGTCAATATAACACTTTGCTTAATTGGGATAATGGTTCACAGCAAGTATTTCAAGGCTGGACTTGGAATGAAGATATCGCTTACGGTAATCCGGGTTGGCAACTCAATGAAGATGGTCCTATTGGTGGTGGGGAAAAGTATCGTTGGGGATGGGGAGTTCGCTCTTTTAATAAAGGGGATTATGGAAAAAAAAATTCAGCAATAATTGATACCTCAGATAGAAGTCCTTCATCGAATTCCGGTGGTAGCTTTAAAGTTTTTGAAACAGAAGATAGTACTGATCATAGAAGTACTTGGTGGCTTTGGTATGACGGAAAACCATTATCTGAACGTGGTATAACAAGCGCCAAAACTGATCGTATGAGTTTTTATCTCAAAACTGAAGGAATGAACGGTTTAAACGATGATGGTGGTAAAGAAAGCATAACTAATAATTTCCATATAGGAACTTACCTGTGTTGGAATACAGAGGCTTCATCATATGGAACAGGAGATGGTTGTCCATATGAGGGGCCAGGAAATCAACATTATTATCATTATCTAGGGATCAGCCCCGGAGCTTGGATTCATGTTTTGTTAGATCAATACCCTCAACATATAAGAGGAAGCACAATGCGATTAAGCAACAATCCTACTTTTGATAAATACAATAAAAATTATTTCGAGCAATTAAGCCAATTTTATTTTGAAATAAGAAGCCGGCAAAGTCAAAAAACAAATTTTAGAGTCGATGAAATGAACTTTTATAGTTCAAAAAATATGGTTGAGCCTATTCAAAATGAGATGTCTATCTCCTCGCTTTGGGTTGGCTACTGGCATGACAAGAATGTTTGGGAAATAGGTTTCCATGATCAATCGCATCAAACCTATAATGACGACAATAATTCAACATTTGAAATACGATGGTCTACTTCCCCTATTACTAATGCAAATTTTGAACAAGCAGAATTAATTGAACCTAAGTTTTATAATGGGGATAGGTACGTAGGGGAAAATGCTGAACATTTAATTCGACGACCGAATGGTTGGAGATCCAATGTATGGACAAGATTTGAATTGCCCGGTGATATTGAGAAGAACTATTTAAAAGTTTTTTTTGCCATAAAAGATGTCTCAATAAAGGGGGAGCATGTAGGAACAAGTTGGCCATACAATAAAGGTGATGGTCATAATGCACCAACATCTAATATTAAGATTATTGATTATTACTTAAGAGCTCCCAACCAATAGCTAACATAGCAATTTATTCAGCACTGTAGCCTTGACCAGAACAATTCTATATGCTTATTTGAGGATTGTTAATAACAGGTTGTTATCACATATGTTGCAATATACATTAAAATTTGTTTATTTATTTTTGCTGCTTTTACCTTTTAATGCAGCTGCTGAATCATTAATGGATTTTGACTTTAAAGATGGAATATTGGAGAGTGGCTTTGGTGTTTGGCGTTATGATGACAAAGGAAGCGAAGCATGTAATGTTTACGATGGAATTAAGTTCTCTAAGTTTTGTACTGTTGATGATTCTTATAAGTTCTATCCTTATTATAATTATAGAAACAACTCTCATATGGGGTGGTTAAGGTATGGCTTTATTGATGTGGGTAATGAACATTTTATTAGGGGAAATTCACTTAAATTAACATTAACAGGGGGGGCATATGGCAAGAGTAAAAATAAAGTTGGCTATAAGGGAAAGCCAATTTTCTCTAAAAGTGATTTTGAAAAAGTTAAAAATGTAAATAAAGTTTATGCTAACGGGAGGCTTCCGGGAGACATTTCTTTTTATTTTAAGACTAAAACAGCTACCTCTACTATCCCTCAATTCCAAGAGAAAAATAGACTTACCCTTTGGGTATTAATGCCCAAGGGCATAAATAATATTTCAACCTATTCAAGTAGACATAAAAAAAGACCTGATCAAAATATAGCCTGGTATCCTTTTATAAATTCTAGCAAAGGAGGGCATTATTATCACCACACTTCCAATATCGCAATGGGAAGTTGGACTAAAGTTCAATTTGATGCTCATCCTGTCCACCACAACAGTGGTAAATCCAATAAATATAAATCATACCCAGTCGGAGGTTTAGAGTATCCGGGGCGTGGGAAAGAATATTTTAATCACGTTACAACTTTTTCATTAAGGTTTCCTTTCTCAAAGAATAAAAAGTCACCTTTGGATATATATATTGATGAAATTAGTACAAAGTATGTTCCATATGAAAATGATGAAACTATAAATAACCTTGCTATAGGTTATAACTCTGTTGAAAAACAGTTTGATCTGAGTTTAGAAGATAAATATAGATGTCACCCTAAGTGTACTGCAACTTATCAGCTTCGTTATTCTTTTTCTCCAATTACAAATGCTAACTTTGAAGAAGCTCATATTCCATTTTCTATAATCAATTTTAATCGGTTAGACAATAACAGCAAAGGACTGATCATTAAAGCATCTCCCGGTTACAACCTTTTATGGGCTGCGTTTAGTTTACAACAACAACATACGTTGAAGTTAAAAGAAAGTGTTAAGGTTTATTTTGCGGTTAAAGACATATCAAAACGCATATCAATAAATCAAGATAATAGTGATTTTAACATTGTCAATGTACCTAATTTAGGCGAGATAAGAACTATTGATCTGATTAAGACTATTGATTATGAAATCCATGAGGTGGTTTATCCTTTAGAAGTTAAATCTAGAAAACTCAGTAAGGCAATCATAGGTAGCAAATATTCAAAAAAAATCAATGTCTCGGGAGGCGTTCCTCCATATAAATTTATTATTGAAACGACTTTACCAAAAGGACTTTCAATAACTTCAAAAGGAGAGGTTCATGGCAAGCCTACTGTTAAAGGCGATTATACTCTTAAGGTGAAAGTACTTGATGCACGAAAAAATTCTATCACTTCAAGCATCAAGTTGATGGTGCATGCCCGGAGTGATTTTAATATTAAAAAGTGTAAATTATTAATAGATTTTGGTGGTGAAGAAAAGAATGATTTTATTGATAACGCATTTTTTTCTACTGTAATTTTTGATAAATATACTGGAAATTTTAAAATGGGAAAAACTACTATTATTGGTAATAATGGTGCTTATAATTTTCAAGGAGCTAAGGGAAAAGGATTTAAACTTAGCAAAGGGGATATTATACGAAGTGTTTGGTACAACGCTGGTAAGCAAAGTAGAACATTTGCACCTCTTATTAGTTTTAATGATCCTAATAGAAGGGATATGTCTGATAACTGGAAAAAAATGGAGAAGAAAACAATTAATAGTGGCTCATTTGGAGTGGTTAATTACAAACATCTTCAACCTAACTTGCCCCAGGCAAAAATAATTAATATAAATGCAAACTCTAATCAAAATAGAAAACTGATTCTTGATAGGATTGAATATGTGAGTATAAATGGTAACAAAGAGGACATTTGTGAAATGCCGTACCTATAACAAATAGCGAGATCCTTTAAATAACTCCCTGTCATGCAGGGTCACAATTTCCTGCGATTTTTTCTAATATTGATTTTAGAGCTGAAGCCTTACCTTCTCTATTGTAACTTGTAAGTTCCCTCGTGTATTTTTGCTTAGTAGTGTTTAATAGTGTTTGTAAGGATAAAAATAAAGCGCTTTTTGTATAAGCTAATTCAACACCTGTAAACTTCAGAGCTAATTTTGCTGTTTCACCCGCAGGCTCTGCCTTAACAAGTAAAGGTTTATTCGTGCGTAAATACTCATAAATTTTACCGGGAATTTGTTTATTAAAGCGTTTATCTTGAATTAATAGTAAAGCGTTTGCTTGTGTCATGTTATTTAGGGCTTTAATAAAAGAAACGGGCTCTATAAATTTAACCATGTCTTGAATAGCTAATTTAGCCATAATTCCCTTAAATTCAACACCATTCCCCGCACCTTGAAAAACTAGTTCAAAACTACTGTCAGAAATTTCCTGTTGTTTTTTTAGTTCCGATAAGGCTTCAAATATAGGAATGGGGTCTCTGCCATTAGAATAAAGTACACCGCTGTAATACAGAGTAAATTTTGTCTTGTTAAATGGGGTCGATTTGTCTTTTAAGGTCTTAAGTTTTTCAAAATTTGTTTCATCGTAGCCATTCTCTATGACCGTATTTTTATGGCTTATTAATTCTCTATTTTTGCTTACATAGAGATTTTTTACTGCGGAGGTAGCGAAAGTTAAATGGTTGGCATTTTTTAATGTTGTTTGATCAATTCGCTTGTGAATTCGATCTAACCATTTCCCTGCGGAACCATTCATATAGTGAAAGGGATCTCTATAGTCGGCCACCCAAGGCGTATTAAATTTTTGTGATAAGTGGTTAGCAATGTAATGCGTACTTGGAATAGGTGAAGAAGACCATATAATATCTGGATGGTGTTCTTTAATAATTTTATTACCTTTGCTAATAGCTGAAGGTATCCAAGTTAATCCCCATCTATCGGGTGTGGCCATTACTTCAAGATACTTACCTTTTAAAGAAAGTTGTCGCTGAACATCAAGTGCGGTTGTTCTAAAAATAAAGTCATCAAATGTATCTTTATAAGTATTATCTTTATTCACATAGGCATGAGGTTTAGCGGTTAACACAATGACTTTCCAACCCCATTTTTTTAAATAACGATAGAAACTTTCAATTCTAGGAACAGAGGCACCATTACTGGGTGGAAACTCAAACGCCACCATTAAAATTGTCTTAGACATTTTCACCTGCTATTTTTGCGATGGATAAAGCAAAAAGTGACAATTGTTTTCTATAAGGCATGAAACGCGGAATAGTATACGGGTTTGAAGATGAAATTGCACCGCCATCATTGGTTGAAAATCCAGCTTCAAAGTCCATTTTATTGGCTATTTCGCAGTGTTCAAATGTGAAATCTCTCTCATATAAACCATTTGGGAATGCAATAAACTTGATTTTTTCGTTAATCATTGTTTCTAAATTGTTTTTATTATTTAATAACTCTTGTTGGCAATTATTAATTGTTTCGGCAGTTAGAATAGTATGGTTGTGAGTATGAGCCCCTATCGTAAACCCTTCTTGATGAAGTTTATTTACTTGATCTTTCGTCATCATAGTACGTTTAAATTTTACATTACCCAATTCATCAGCTAATTTTTTTAATTGCAGGTTTCTTTTTTCATGACTTAACAATTTTAATTTACTTAGTAATAATTGGAATGCGCTAATTTTTTCATATTTGCTTTTAATTGATGTTTTTTCACCTATGATATTTTCTGATATTGTGCTTGTTGTTGTATTATTAATTAATTGTTCAACTTTATCATTCCATAAATAACCTTCTTCAACACCGCTGGTTGAAATAAAGAAGGTAGCGGGGCAATCATAGCTTTTCAATATTGGCGCAGCTACGGTGAAATTGTCTTGATAACCATCATCAAAGGTAATCACTAGAGCTTTTGTTGGTAAACGTTTAGCTTTTAATAGTTCAATAGCTTCGGATAACTCCAAAATATTGAAGTGTTTCTTTAAAAATTTTATCTGTTTATCAAACTCAATTACAAAAATGTCATTAGGGTGATAATGATTTTTAGTTTTAAAAACATGATGATAATAAAGAATTGCCAACGGATTTTCTTTGAATTTAATTCGTGACCGCCAGTATATTATCGACAAAATTAGATCTAACATGAATTAATTAATGACCTTTTTTAAAATTTGGGTTTGTGGCTGTTTAGTGATTTCCAGTTTAATCTATCAAATAATATTTACAATTGCTGAGTGAAAAAAGTATTAGTAAGGATGATCAAATACTAATAGTGATTTTTCTTTGTGGAGGTTTGTTAGGTTAGTTAAAGCCACTGTTGTAGTTTCCATTGTGGAATGATAACTTGATAATAGTCATATATATCGCAATACATTTGTTTTAAATTTATCTGTAACTTTTTAGTACTTATTCCTAGTTAAGGTAATTAGGTGAAAATATAATTAAAAATAAAGAGGCGTTAGTTTCATGCTAAATTTTTTTCTCACTAATACTTTTATCCCGATCTTCGAAAAGTGTTCAAAGACAGAATTTTGGTCCCTCTACAAACAAATGTACAAGGGTTTTTCTAATTCTACAACTGCCCATAGAGTAGAAGAAATCAAGTTAAAAAAAGTTCTACAAAATGCCAGTGAAAATACTGAATATTGGCCGACTCAAATTGCTAACAAAGCACATCAAGCTGTTTTTCAATTACTTAATACTATTCCTGTTTCTCAAAAAATCACATATGCCCGAGGTTTTCCTGATCAAATGACAGTGAAAAATCATTCTGATGACTGGCAATATTTATCTTCGGCAGGAACCACCGGCAGGATGACCGTTGTCGTCGATTTTGAGAAAAGAGATTATTTAAGAGCCGCAGAGCACTTAAATCTTAAGCTGGCAACAGGCTCTGCTTTAGGCTATAAATCTGTCGATATACCTCCTAGTGCTTGTAATGTTGTATGTGGTTTTGCAGATCAGGGCCCTGAGCCTATTTTTAGATATTTTTGGTGGGCGCTAAAAAACAATCGATTATTTACATCGCCTACTATATCAGATTTACGAGGCAGGTTTGAACGACAAGTCATGCTAAAACGTGAAGTGTTAATGCCCATAAATTCAATGCCATGGGAGAAGATGTGCGTTCAACTGGATAAGTATTTAGATCATATTATTGAAAATAGAATTAGTATTATAAGAGCCTTACCTCATTTTCTTCTCTGGTTAGCTAAACGCGCAGAGCAACGACAATTAATGTTCCCTTATTTAAAAACGCTTTTACCTTATGGCGGCTTAGCGGGAAAAGAGTTAGTTAAAACCATCACACATATTTTTCAAGCTAAATATACTAATGTGTACGGTACAGGAGAGGTTGGTTCTATTGGTTGTGCAATTTCAGATTCTCAGATTTTAGATATTTATTCTGAAATGGTCTGTTTGGAAGTGCTTGATGAATCAGGTGAATGTGTTCAGCTCAACACTCCAGGTAGAGTTGTTATTACTGATCTTAATAACTTTGCAATGCCAATTATTCGTTATGAAGTTGGTGATATCGCTGAAGTCATAAAATTTGACAATCATAATGGCTTACCTAAAAGAATAAAGATACTTGGTCGAAAACAAGAATGTCTTGATTTGCCTTCAAGTAAGTGTGTAACACCTCTTGAGGTTCAGGACGTGTTTTTTCAATTTTCCGAAATAATTAATTTTAAATTAGAGCAAATAGCAGCTAAAGTTTTTAAAATCTCTATTGTGTGCTTAAATGAATTTGATACAGAAATACTGTCAGCAAAACTTCAGGCTTTACTTGAATTAACCAAGCCTCCCTCTATCAGGAAAAATGAATTTATTTTGCCGGAACAAAGTGGTAAGTTTTTATCGGTTAAAACTATGTCGAAGAGATATTTAGGATGATTTTGGAAAATATTGAAGGAATAAGAGCACAGTTCCCTATTTTACAACGAGCGACTCCCTCCGAAAAGCCCTTGATTTATTTAGACAGTGCAGCCACAGCATTAAAACCACAGTGTGTAATTGACGCTGTTACCGATGTGTTAACCAATAGAACAGCCAACATTCATCGTTCTGTACATTTTTTAGGTGATGAAGCAACACAACTATATGAAAGCACTCGAGATATTACAGCAACTTTTATTGGTGCAGAGCCAAATGAAATTGTGTTTTTAAGGAATACTACTGAAGCGATAAATTTAGTCGCTAAGGCGTTTTCTGGTAAAGGGAGAGTAATTTCTAGTATTGGTGAGCATCACTCAAATTATTTACCTTGGCAATCACACAATGTTTATCGCTTAAGTCTTGATGACAATGGTGATATCAACTGGTTTGAATTAGAGCAAGAATTATCAAAGGGTGATGTGGCATTAGTTACCCTAACTCATGCTTCTAATGTAACAGGATACATGATTGATATAAAAAAACTCGTCAATATGTCTCATGCGGCTGGCGCAAAAGTAATGATTGATGGAGCTCAGTCTATACCTCACACTCAAATAGATGTAGCCAAAATAAACTGTGATTTTTTGGCGTTTAGTGGTCACAAATTAGGAGCGCCTTCTGGGGTTGGTGTGTTATTTGGCAAAGCTGAACTACTAGAGGAAATGGATTATTGGTTGCACGGCGGCTCCACCGTTGAAAATGTAACTAAACATAGCATTGAAGCTAAAAATGCCCCATGGAAATTTGAAGCGGGTACTCCTGCAATAGAAAATGTTGTTGGTTTACAAGCCGCATTATTATTCTTATTAGAGTTAGGTATGGATAATGTAGAATCACACTTTAAATCTTTATCTAATTATACAAGTACTTGTTTGTACGAGAATATACCATTGGTCAATATTGTCGGGGGAAAGGAGAAGCAACAAGGGCCATTTAGTTTAACAATACCGGGTGTTTCTCCACATATTATTGCGCGTGGCTTAAGTGATAGATATGGTATTTGTTTACGTTCAGGTTTTCATTGTGCTCAACCTCTACATGATTTTTATAATGTTCCAGCTTCTATAAGATTGTCATTTTGGTTATATAATACGGAAGATGAAATAGAGCAAGCTATTAAGGGTATAGCTAACCTAATTAATTTAGTTAAATGAAAGAGTAGTAACTTTCTATATTACTTATTCATGAAGAATTTATTCTTGTTAAAATTTAGTAGAAAAATTTAAGGCTTGTTCTAAAAAGGAATGACCTCTTATAAAATACTGTAGGGTACTAATGAAAACAGTCATTTTTTTTTTATTTTTTGCCATTGTTAATTATTGTAATGCAGAGCAAGTTTTTGTTGATGGTATAGGATTTTCATCTTTGCAAGAAGCAAAGTCAGCAATAAAAGATGGTAGTAAAGTATACTTAAAAGCTGGCATATATACAGAAGGACTTTATTCTTCAGCAAATAAGATTGAAATTATTGGCGAGAAAAACGTTATTTTTGATAACGCAGCTGTTGATGGAAAAGCTGCATTAGTTCTCTCAGGAAATAACGTACTGGTTGAAAGTATTGAATGTAAAAATATCTATGTACGAGACTTAAATGGTGCTTGTATACGTTTTGAAGGAAAAAATTTAACTGTTCGTGATTTATATGCTCATGATAGCCAATCAGGCATTATGACAAGTTATAATTATGAGGGTTTTTTACATGTAGAGTTTTCTAAATTTAAAAACCTTGGGGGAAAAGCAATTGGCAGAGGTTATGCTCATGCTATATATGCCAATGTTGGTGAGTTTGTTTTTAACTACTCCCAAGTTTTATCTACAGGTAAAGAAGGCAGTGGTTTAAAGTCTCGATCTAGAAAAACCATTATAACAAACAGTGTGTTAGCGTCACTTGATGCAGAAGATAGTAGGCTAATTGATGTTGCAAACTATGGAGAGTTAATTATACAAGGTAGTATTTTACAACAAGGTAACAATAGCTCAAACAACCAATTAATTGCTTATGGTTTAGAAAGAATAAAAAACGAATTTGAAGTTAATCGAATAGAAATCACTAATAATCTTTTTTTACTTGATAGACAAAAGGCTAATGTAATTATTGCACATAACCAAGCAAATACTGTTGAAATATATGATAATACCCTAATAGGCGACTTTTTATACTCTGAAGAGCTTAGTAAGCGTAACCCCTGGTACATAAGCCGTACTAATGCAAAGCTTAAGCCTTACCCTTATTTACCTGAAATAACAGGGTTAAAGCAGCTTATTGACTCTATAAATATTGTTGGAGAGAAAGAATGATATGGTGCTTGATTCTTGCGACACTGATTTTCATATAAGATAAATACAAATTTAGGGAATTATATCATTGAATATTACTATTCACTCCATATTATCGGATGATTTTCAACGATGGGATGACTATGTTCTCCTGCATGAAACAGCTTCCATATATCACTTATCTGCATGGAAGCAACTCATTGAAAAAACCTTTGGGCATAAATGTTTATATTATTATGCACAAAATGAAAATGGTAATATTTGCGGTGTGTTGCCAAGTGTAAATTTATCTAGTCGTTTATTTGGTAATTATATAGTTTCTATGCCCTTCTTTAACTACGGTAGTGTGCTAAGTGACAATAACGAAATAGCGCAATTATTGATGAATAAAATGATTGAATTAGCGAGGTCACTAAATGTTACCCATATCCAATATCGCGAGCAAACAGAACGTGTAAATAGTGATCTAGCTGTTTCAACTGACAAAGTAAATATGGTACTGCAATTGCCAGAGTCACAAGAGGTGTTAGGCAAGTTAATTGGCTCGAAAAGAAGATCACAAATAAAGCGACCAATAAAAGAAGGGGTCAGCCACAAAATAGGTAAAGCTGAGCTGCTAAATGATTTTTATCAAGTGTTTTGTGAAAACATGCGTGATCTAGGTACGCCTGTTTATGGTAAATATTTTTTTGAAAATATCTTAGATACCTTTAAAGATAATTGTTCTATTTGCATTGTGTATTGGCAAGGTAAACCCGTGTCAGCAGGTTTTTTAATTCGGCACAAAGAGCGTATGGAAATACCTTGGGCGAGCACCTTAAGTTATGCAAATCGTATTTCTGTTAATATGTACTTGTATTGGCAAATATTGTCGTATGCTATTGAAACGGGCTGTAAAGAATTTGATTTCGGTCGTTCAACCATTGATGAAGGAACTTATCGCTTTAAAAAGCAATGGAAATCAGAGCCACAACAGTGTTATTGGTATCACTGGGTGCCAGAAGGTGGTGAGTTACCTAATTTATCTCCTAGCAATGCTAAGTTCGATTTAGCCATTAAGATGTGGAAAAAGCTGCCTTTGCCAATTGCCAATATGTTAGGACCATTTTTGGTTAAAAACTTACCTTAGATAAGAGCATTCTATTTATCAAAATGATGTTTACCGAATATTTTATCTCTGATCGAAAAAAAAGATTTAGTGAATAAATGTGGTATCAATATTTTTAGCGGCATTTTTTGCAAGTGCCCTAAAAAGTAAACAACGGTTATAGCAATCTTATGTTTTAAGGTTTGAATTGCAGGAGAGTGTGGCTGTAAAGCAAAATAATAAACGTGGTTTAATAGAAAGTTAAGTTTACTATTATTTTTTTGTTTGTTAAAGCTCTGCCATACATCGTTAGGAATGGCGATATTTGCGTATTTTTCACTTAATGATAACGCTAAATATAATTCGTTATTAAAGCCTAATTTTGATGATAATGATGCTATCTCTTGCCAAAATTCAGGAGAGTTATTTTCTTTAATCAATATTGTTATATCTAAAATATCTCTATACCCATTAGATACATCTTCACTGATAATTAAGTGAACTATGCTGTGTAAAATAGTAGCAGCATAACTTAATACAGTGTAGCTACCATCAACAAGTTGACAGTTTTCAGTTATTACTTCCACATTAACTTCTCTGCCACTTATAGGTAATAGAATATTATGATGGAGATCTAACACTGTGCCTCGATGCATATTAAACATTGGTGGAATTTCATGAGACCACTCGCGGTAATACTTATTATCGTATTCAGAAACTTTTTTTGTACACCAAGCATGCTTTGAAAAAGCTTCTTCAGCTTTTAAAATGTCATTTTTTGCAACCAATAGATCAATATCAGAGTAAACTCTACCTTCTGAATTTTTACTTTTACGTAGGGTATAGCTTGCACCCTTTAGAAATACAGAGGGTATATTTTCAGCATCTAATGTTTTTTGTAATAGTTTACATTCAAAAGTCACTTGCTCTGACTGGCGTGAACTATAGACAGCGGCAGACTTCATATGTTTGAATGCGAAAAAGGGGAGCGATTTTAGTTTATCTTCGTTTTCTAATTGAAAATAACATGCGGCAAGTAAATTCACTTCTCGAAGAACATGGATAATATTTTCCCATTGTTTCAGCTCTACTGTGGGAATTTCATTGTGAAAGACAAGGTTTTCAATGTAGGTGTATATCTTTTGTTTATTCAAAGAGTAAACTCACTAGTTAATAATTCATCAACATCAGACAAATCACTATAATTTATTTCAACTTGTTGCGTTCTTTCAACTATTCTTTGAATAGTGTTAAAAGCAGTACTGCCCAGTATATTGTAATTGAAGCTATTAGCCGCTAATTTTTCAAAACCTGAAATTTTATTTATTTTATATGGTTTTGTTTTAGTTTTTTCTTGATATTGTGGAAATACTATCGCAATAATATCAGTTGGCAGAAGTTTTTTGTATTCAGAAAAGCTATTTACTTTTAAATGAGCAACATCGCCTTTTTGGGTGTCTTTTGCTATTTCTGTTAATATAGATTCTGGAAACCATTTTTTGATCAAAGAAATTGATTCATTTTTTAAACATATGGGGCGAAACAAAGGCATCACTTTTAAAGACTCAAGGTCAATAATTGCCATTTCGTCAGAGTAAAGCTTCCAGCCGTTTAAAGCGAAGCATGCTGATAACGTACTTTTTCCTGAGCCAGGCGTTGCAGGAAAAACAATTGCTTTGTTATTTTTAACTAAAACAGCTGCATGCACTATTAGTCTATTAAAGTCTGTTGCAGCAATACACCAGTTCATTCCCCATTCCATTACCGGATACGACTGTGAAGCGGGCAAAGGCTTGAATGGACTATTACTTCCCAAATAAAAGGTAACTTGAGGTTTTAAAAATTTGCGTAGTAAAGAGTCATGTTTCAAAGAAATAGTATAATCAGCAGGCGCTAAAGAAATGTTACTTACAGCATCACCATACATTAACTTTAAATTGTTTTTTACTATTGAGGGAACGGAGTCTACTCGAAATAAATACTGACCTACATCAATTAACATATTATGTGCGCTTATTCTTCGGATATTATTTTGTGCAGTAATAACTTATCAATTAACTGAATGGCATCTTGTAGCTCACAAGCAATTAATTTTTGAAATGTTGGAAGATCGAAATATTCCAGTTCAAATAATTTTTTTAGATTCTCGTTTTGCCCTTGGAAAAAGGTAGTATCTCGAGAATCTGTATTATAAATGGCTACCCCATAGCCGTCTGTAGGGTAATATTTTATAAAATGATTTTCTAGATAGTACTTAGTATTAGACAAAACTTAAGTCACATCACATCCAGAAACTGCAATACTGTAAGCCGTAGAACCCTCAGTAAAACCGTAATATGCTGCGTCAGTACCCGTATGGTCACCATATATAACATCTAGAGCAAATAAATGCGCTATTAGCTCTGCGCCATTATTGATTGTATCTCCAGAACTTAAGGTTACTGGTAAATATGAATCATAGAAGCCAAATACAGCATTTAAGTAAACGGCAGCAAGGTTATAAGCAAGCCCCTCTCCAGCATGGTTTAAAAACGCATCTTTTATATTGATAAAAACAGGTTCGCCATTCTCATTTTTTCCTAAATAGATATCTATCTCTTTAGCAGCACCAATAACAGACATTAAATAACTTTTTTCACAGTTAAAACGACTACCAGTATAAGCTGTTAAATAGGGGAATACAGAAGCGATAGCCCTGCCGGGTGATTTTGTGTCCGCATCTTTCCAAAATCCAGGAGATCTTCCATTTGATAAGAAAATGGTAGTACAATCGTCCTTAACTTTTGAACCACCAGATAGAGCACCAGACACGGTACACGCACCCCAAACAGAAGTTGCAGGTAACGTGCTAATTAAAGATACGGCGGAAGTTTTGACTAAAAATTTCCTACGGGAATCATTGTGTTTTACTTGATCTTTCATTTGCTCAAATCCTTTTATGGCCATTTATTGTATTGGCCAATATTTTAACCAATGGTGCAAGAAACACGCCTTGTTTTTAAGTTATTGTAATTTATTGTTTTTATTTTTGTTTTATATGGAGGTATAACTTAAGTGTAAAATTTTTCGACATTATTTAATAACCGCCGAGAGCCATACGATATTAACGCATTCTTAGTCAAACAACAAATGGTGTATATCGCTAAGGTAGATGTTGTTATTTAATCAAAGCTTTGTATATTTTCTTTAGTTTGTTTTCTATTTTAAATTTAAAAGCACTTCTTTGTATTGTCAATTTTAAATATTCATTTTTAGTTGTGGATAAAGACTTTTTATATCTTGCATCACCAGCAAGAAAATCATATTCGCTATATTTCTCATTATTTGATATCAACCACTCAATCATTAATATATGCATAATTAAACCCAGTTTTATTTTATTGTCTGCAACAGGTTTAAGACAACTTAAATAAAAATACACCTTTTTTTCGTGTGTTAAGCAATAAATACAACCAATTAAATATTTGTTCAATGTTAATTTTGCCATTAAAGTTTTTGCGCTTGAATGAGAGCTTTTTAATATATGGTTGTGAAAAAGATTGAACTCAGCATTGCTAAAACCACTTGGAGTAGGTGAGTTATGCCATTTTTCTATGTGCCAATGTTTAGAGTTTGCTAGTAATTCTATTTGTTCATTTTTTTCATGTATTATTGAGAATTTTATTTCGCCTTGTTTGGCTAGATGTTTTATGCTGCGATTAAACTGTTGCCTAGTATTTTTCGAGCGTTTTGATAAATAGTCTTGTAAGGAAGACAATCCTATTAATGGCATTTTATAACCAAATTCATGTAGCTCATTAATTTTTTTATATTTTTTACTAGGTAAATTTACATTAATTAAAGATGATTTTTTAGCGACGTAAATAATGAATTCATCAACGTAACCTATATTGGTTAGTAGATAATGCCACATGGCATTATTGATTTCGTTCTTATCTTCATTACAAATAAGTAAACTATTATTTTCAATCCAAATTTGATCTTTAGTTTCTATACCTGTTCGGTGTAAGAGCCATTGTTTACTTTTTATTAAGCCATGCCTAACAATATTTTGTTCGACAAATATACCTAATCCTACTGTTAGTATGTTTTTTTTTGCAGTAACTAAATATATCTTTTGATCGAATGCTAAATGATTCAACCAGCAGCCTATCCACTTCCAACTTAAAAAAAATGAAGTCGTCGCTATTTTTTCAAGTTGTAACCACTGAACTTCAAGCGCATTGAAATCGCTTTTATAAATATGCTTTACACTAACTTGAACAGCCCCATGATTAATTGGGGGAAATTGGCTTTTTTTTAAGTTCAATTTAAATACCTATTGCGCTAACATATATAAAATATACTAGAATTATTCTATGGCTATCTTTTATTGTGTTGTTAGTTAATTTGAATGTAAAGCATAAATCTGAAGGGGGAGGCAGTTGAAAGCAACAAATCGCGTTGTACATTTGGTTTATAGCTTTGGTTGCGGTGGCCTTGAGAAAGTAATTGCTAATTTAATTAATTATTCCACAGAATACGATGTAGAGCATGTACTTATATCCTTAACCGATGATGTAAGTATGTTAAAACAAGTAGATAAAAAAATTAAAGTGCATGTGCTTGATAAAAAATCAGGCAGTGATATCAAAATACACTTTAAGCTTTTTTATTTATTGAAAAAACTTAAACCTAGTGTAGTGAACACCTATAATTTTGGTACTATCGAATATCATTTTGTAGCAAAATTTGCAGGTGTCCCTATTCATGTGCATTGTGATCACGGCAGGGGTGGAGACGATCCTGCGGGTAAAAATAAACTCCATAATATGTTTAGAAAATTTATTGCAAATTTCATTACGGAGTATATTGTTGTTTCGTATGATCTGTATCAATGGATCTTAAATGATATTAAAGTTAGCCGCAAAAAGTTATCTTTACTTTTTAATGGTGTAACTGTTTCTGAAAAAGTTGAACTCTCTTGTTCTTCTCCGAAGACTTTTGTAACGGTTGGTCGCTTAGATAAAGTTAAAAATCAAAAATTACTAATAAATGCTTTTGCTCAAGCGGTTAGTACGATAGATGGCTTTGAGCATTGTATATTAAATATTGTTGGTGATGGCCCCTTACATAATGAATTGCTAACGCAAATTAATTTGCTAGAAATGCAGCACTCTATTCATTTATTAGGTTTTCGAAATGATATAACAGCCATTCTTAAGAATTCTGATATATTTGTGCTTTCGTCTTTTTATGAGGCTATGCCAATGACTATTTTAGAAGCCATGGCTAATAAAACACCTGTTATATGCACTAACGTTGGTGGTATTTCTCAATTCATATCAGAAGAACAAGCTTGGTTTGTAGAGTCTAAAAACTGTAAAGCCTTGGCAAATAAGTTGAATGAAGTAAGGGTTAATGATGTACTCAGACTTGAAAAAGTGAGTGGCGCTTATAATCTTGTTAATGAAAAGTATGATATGAAGCAAATGGTTAAAGCATATATGGTTAAATATGGTATAGCAGAAAAATTTAACCTTTTTTAATACTAGAGTGAAAGGATTTAAAAGTGAAAATAGGAATTATTGTTGGTACTCGCCCTGAAATTATTAAAATGGCGCCCGTGATTAGGGAGTGTCAAAAGCGAAAAGTTCCTTTTTTTATTATTCATTCTAACCAGCACTATTCTGAAGAAATGGATAGCATATTTTTTAAAGAATTAGCCTTGCCCTCACCTCATTATAATCTAGGTGTGGGTTCGGGTTTGCACAGTAATCAAACTGGCAATATTTTAATAAAAATAGAACCCATATTAATTGATGAGAAACCTGACGTTGTTTTAGTCCAAGGAGATACAAATACAGTTCTAGCTGGCGCTTTATCTGCTTCTAAACTTGATATTAAAGTAGGCCATATTGAAGCCGGTTTGCGAAGTTATGACCGTACTATGCCAGAAGAAACCAATAGAATAATGACGGATCATATAAGTGAATACTTATTTGCAGTGGGCCCTAATCAACACGCTATTTTAGCTAAAGAAGGTATTGATCAAAGTAAAATATACACCGTAGGAAATACCGTTTCAGATGCCCTTTTTCAACATTTAGAAATTTCGGCTGAAAAAAGTAATATTTTAAACGAGTTAAATGTTGAAGCGGGTAACTATTTTTTAGTTACTGCACATAGAGCATCCAATGTTGATATACCCGCTAATTTACTTGAGTTATTAGCCTTATTTGATCGTTTGCATGCTAAATATAGTCAAACGATTGTTTGGCCTATTCATCCACGCACCCAAACAAAATTGAAAGAGTTTGATATTACAGTGCCAGAGTATTTAACGCTCTTACCTCCTATTGGCTATTTAGATTTTATTCAGTTACAAAAAGGTGCTCAATTAGTTTTAACCGACTCTGGTGGTATTCAAGAAGAGGCATGTTTATTAGGTGTACCTTGTATTACATTGAGAGAAAATACCGAACGGCCTGAGTCGATAGAAGTTGGCGCCAATGTTTTGGTTGGACGAAATGCAGAGAAGGCTTTATCTGCTGCTGATAATTGGCTTTCTGAAATTGATTCAAGTACAAAACTAAGTTGGGATAACCCTTTTGGTGATGGTCATGTAGCCCAAGCTATTCTTGATATAATTGTTGCTGATAATACGCCGTTTATTGAACAGCCAATAACAGCTAAGAATGAAACAATAGCTGTTATTGGCCTGGGATATATGGGCTTACCTATTTCAAGTTTGCTAGCTCAAGCTGGTTATTCTGTTACGGGGGTTGACTTAAGTAAGGATAAAGTTCTTTCTATTAATAGGGGAGAGTGTCATTTTGATGAAGAAGGAATGCCAAAGTTAGTTAAAAAGGTTGTTGACCAAGGGTTTTTAGTTGCCTCAACGAGTATTCCTTCAAGTGAAACCTATTTAGTTGCTGTGCCTACGCCACAGAAAGATAGGCAATGTGATCGCTCTTATATATTTTCAGCTATAGATGCTATTGCCGAAGTCGCAAAATATGGCCAAACAGTAATTATAGAATCTACAATCTCCCCTCAAACAAGTATAGAGGTCGAACAGCGATTAAAGGCTAAAGGTTTACAGCTTGATGTTGTACATTGTCCAGAACGTGCCATTCCAGGGAAAACATTATATGAGTTAGTGCACAATGATAGAATTATTGGTGCTTCAAATTCGAAGGCTCAGCAAAAAGTAAAGACAATATATCAAAGTTTTGTTGATGGAGAGGTTTTCTTAACTGATTTAACCACAGCTGAGTGTGTAAAATTAGTTGAAAATACCTCTCGTGATGTGGGTATTGCTTTTGCTAATGAATTAGCTCAAGTTTGTGAAGAGCTTCAAGTTGATGTGAATGAAATTATAAAGTTAGCCAATCGCCATCCTAGAGTCAATGTGTTAAACCCTGGCCCTGGTGTTGGTGGCCATTGTATTCCAATTGACCCATGGTTTTTGGTTGAAAATACTAAAGCAGGTGAGTTTATCAGGTTAGCTCGAAAAGTTAATGATGAACGTCCAATTCTTGTGGCTGAAAAAGTATTAGAACGACTTAAAGAAAATGGTGGTACAAAAGTAGGTATTCTTGGTGTCGCTTATAAAGCAAATGTTGATGATTGTAGAGAAACACCAGCTTTGCCAATTTTAAATCATTTGAAGAAGTTTGAAGTTGAAGTTCAGTATCATGATCCTTTTGTAGTAGAGTGGAAGTGTCAACGGGTTGAAAATATTAATGCAATACAAGGTTGGGCTGATGTGATTATTGTTGTTGCAGCGCACGAGGTCTATAAAGGATTAAAAGTTGATGATAATGTAATAGACTCCTGCGGGGTAATGTGCACAACATAAGCATTGAGAATATAATAAATTAATAATCAGTTTCTTTGAATTAACACCAATGTGCTGATAAATATATGAAAATAAAAAAGTGAGGGAATACCATGAAAATCAGTAATAACAACCTAATATTAGCAATTTGTGTCGCCCTCAGCTTAACCGCTTGCTCGCCTAATATGACGGCAGAACAATATTTAGCGCAAGCGAAAGATTTTTCTGAGAAGCGTGATCATAGCAGCGCGATTATTGCCCTGAAAAATGCCGTTAGGCTTAATGCTAAAGATGCAAGCATAAGATATGCTTTAGGGGCTGCCTATTTAGCACAAGGAGATTATATTAGTGCAGAAAAAGAATTAGAAAGAGCAGAAAAGTTAGGTAGCGATAATGCATTGCTAACCGCAAAGTTAGTGCAAGCAAAACTTAAGCTAAGTAAATTTGATTATGTTTATCAGATAGCAGAACAAAGTGAAACATACCCAGATGCTGCGCAAGTTATTATATTAACTTATGCAGGTATTGCATCAATTCATCAAGGCAAATCTGAGCAGGCAAAAGAATATATAGAACAAGCTATTGGTATTAGTGATGACTCTGTTTATGGTGGCATTGGTAAGGCATACCTTTCCCATTCAGGTAATAATTTTCAAAACGGTTTAGCGACCATTGATGAGCTTTTAGCAAGTACACCTGATTTTGCCGAAGCGGTTTTATTAAAAGGTTATTTATTGCAAGCCTCAGAAAAATTTGAAGCGGCGGCTAGAACTTTTGAACAATATGCCAAATTACGTCCTAAGGATATTCCAGCCCGTCTCTTTATTGCTCAAAATTATGTATTTGCCCAGAAATTCGATGTTGCAGAAGCTCACGTTGACTTATTATTAAAAATTTCAAAATCTCATCCCTTAGCCAATCAATTAAAGGCTGAAATTGAATACTCAAGAGACAACTTTAAAACGGCGAAGGATTATGCTGTTACTTCTTTTCAAGAAGATGATAGTTTCAATGTTTCAAAAATAATTGCGGGAATGAGTGCTTATAAGTTAGGTGATTATGAGCAGTCTTATCGATATTTAATTTCTGTTAAAGGTTTATTGCCGCCACAACATTTAGTAAGAAAACTAATAATAGATTTACAGCTTAAATTGGGTTACGACACTGAAGCCGTTTCTGAGTTGCAGTTTTTAGTCGACCAAAATGTCGCAGATCCTGCTATGTTAACCATGGCGAGTAATAAAATGCTAAACTCGGGTAACTTAGAAGCTGCACAAGAGTTATTGCAATCGTCAATAGACGTAAATACATCAAACCCAAGGGAACTAGCGAAACAAGGTATTACGCAACTTCGTTTAAATCAAGTCGATAAAGGCATAGCTAGATTAGAACAAGTGTTAAAGTTAGATCCTGAATTAGCTTTTGCAGAGCAAGGGCTAGCAATAGGCTATATTGGGAATAAACAATACGATAAAGCTGTAGAAATAGCTAAAAAATGGCAACTAGATGATGATAAGAAAGTGCAGGGCTATTTACTTGAAAGTTTAGTATTAGATAAACAAAAGAACGTAATAGAAGCCCAAAAGTTACTTAATAAAGTACTTACATTAGATAGCAATAATGTTGGTGCGTTATATAAATTAGCAACGTATGCACATCAAGATAAGGATATTGATCTAGCTTTCAATTACTATACCCAAGTACTGAAAAAACAGCCTCAGCATATCAGAGCAATGATAAACTATACTCGATTAGTTTCATCAACACTTACACAAAGTAAAGAGTATTTAATCAAAGCTGTGAATTTTTATGAATCAGAGTTGGTTACTAAGCCAGAAAACAATCATCTAAAACTAGGCTTAGCTTCTATATTCAAACTAGATAAAAACTACCAAGCGGCAATAAGGTTATTTCAAACAATTGCTAGTAGTAGCAAACCGATTGATGGTATTGATATTGCCCTTGGTGATGTTTATAGAGCTCAAGGGGATTGGCAGGCTGCAATAAATTCATATAAAAAGGTTGTAAATTTAAATCCTAAAGATCTAAGAAGCACACTAAAATTAGTAGCAATCTATGAGCAGATCGGTCAGTTTAATAAGGGATTACAACAACTTAATAAATCTTTAGCTGTTAATCAAGATAATGCAGGTCTGTTGCTACTTAAATCATATTATCAATCAAAATTGAAAATTGAACCAGATCAGGTTGATTTAGAAAAAATTAAAGTAAGTAAAAACACCGTAAATCACTGGCTTTTAGATAAAACGTTAGCAAATATTGCGTATAACAAGAAAGATTTTTCCTTAGCTGCTCGCTACTATGCTAGCGCTTATGAAAAAAAACCTGATGATAGTAATGCTATAAATTGGTCAAAGTCTGTTGCTATAAATAGTGATAAAAATAAAGCATTAGAAATATTAAAAGAACACCTTGCTGGGTTAATTGAAGGTCAAACAGCTATAGCGGTAAAGGTTATGCTGGCAGGAGCGTATATAAAGAAGGAAAATTTTCTTGAAGCTGTAACTCTGTATGAAAGTATTTTACAAACAGAAACTGAAAATATCATCGCTTTGAATAACTTATCTTATTTGGAACTAAAGAATGGTAATGTTAAAAAAGCTCTATTCTATTCAAAAAATTCAGTAAAAATTATAAGTGATAGAAAAGTAGAAAATAAAGGTGATCATGCCGCAGTTATTGATACCTATGCACAAGCTTTAGTCGCTAATAAGCAACTTAAATTGGCATTAGAGCAGTACGATAAAGCAATATCGTTGGATGTTACAAATATTGAACTTCATATTAACAAAGCTGAAGCATTAATTATTGACAATAGAAATGATCAGGCAAAGTCATTACTAAGTTCTCTTAAAACAAATAACAAACAAGAACAAGTCCGAATTAAGCAATTATTAAATGGGTTATAGTTTGCCTGACATCTTCGGGCGATTCTAATCGTTATCTTTTAAGGTTTATGCTGTGGTTCTAGTTCTTAAAACTGTCAGATATTTTTACAGTATATTTTTGATAGTTGAACAATTATTATGTACTTCCTTGTTTTTGTTCTATTTTTTGTTGTTGGCATATATCGTGCTTTGTTATAGACATTGTAATTAGAAGTAATTTTACAAATTTAACAAATTTACAAAAACATTAACGGAGAAAAGTTATGATAAATTTAGGGAAAAAATTAGGTTTTGCAGCTTTACTTGCGCTTGGTGTAGTGAGTTCAGCACAATCCTCGGTATTAGATACATTTGATTATGGTTTTAATGTTGCATTAGCAGTGGGAGCTTCTTCAGGAGACTCTGATACTTCAGGAGTTTTGACAGGAGTAACTGATACTACTCCAGCTGGTGATGTTGTATACACATTAACAAAAACAAGTGATTCAGACTTTGGAGCAACAGGCGGAGCTCTATTTACTTCGGGACTTCTATATCTATTCAATGATGATGGGACTTCAAACTTGCAATTAAACTATTTTGATGAAGTTGGTGGTCCTGTTGGCGGTCTCGATATAACTGATGGTGGTTCATCTGATCAGTTTTATTTCGATGTGGAATTTATCGATTTAGGTTTCTTCTTAGATCTTATTGTAATGGATATTGATGGCGGCATTTCAACTTTAACTTTTGAACAAACAGAAAAAGTAGAAAATTCTGATCCTACTAAGCGTATTTTTGCATCTTTCGCTAGTTTTACTCCAGGAGCCGATTTTTCAAAAGTGGCAACTATCACAGCGCTTATTCGTAGTACTGTAGACGGTGCAGATTTGAAAATTTCTGAAGTAGGAACTACAAATATTCCTGAGCCTACAACTGTTGCTATCTTTGGATTAGCGCTAGTTGGTTTTGCATTTAGCTCAAGAAAAAAAGCGTAATAGTTTAACGGTTAAATCAACGTTATAAAGAAACCTCGCAATGCGGGGTTTTTTATTATCTGAAATTTGACTTTACTGGTTATCTTCAAGTTGTTTTGTTGAGGATTCCAGCCCAAGACAATACTGGAATGACGGGAGATCTCGTCATCCTCAAGTTGTCTTGTTGAGGATCCATATTAGTGCTACGGTAGTTTTATTCATTTAAACATCATGGAATGGGTTTATGTTTTTAAGACTGCTAACAATTCAACAACAATGGGCGACTAAAAAAGTACTCGCAGTTTTTGTTCTTGTCTATTTTATATTCCCTCTGTATTTGCTACCCAAAATATTACCTGAGGGGCGTCCGTTAGACCTTCATTTATATTACAGCCCAGCAGATGCCTATGCATTAATTGAATCGTATGGTGAACTGAATAGAGCCGCATATATTGCAGGTTCAGCAACTATAGATATGCTTTACCCATTAGTTTATGCAACTTTTTTAGGCTTAGTGCTAAGTTTTTTTATTGTTAGGATTTATCCACAAGGAGATAAGCGACAATTTATTCGATTATTTCCCTATAGTATTCTGATTGCAGATGTCTTGGAGAATATAGCCATTATGTCTATGTTAAGTATATTTCCGGAAAGGAATGATCATTTAGCCTTGCTTGCTAGTACGATGACTTCTATTAAATGGTTGTTGTTTTTTATCGTGATGATGATGTTAGTTTATTATCCAGTTAAGTATTATAACAAGGGAAAAACTGGATTCCGGCCTAAGAAATCACCGGAATGACGATGGTTGGAATCACCAGAGTGACGATGGTGAAACTACCGGTATGATGACCCCCATTCATCGCAGTCAACATATACATATTAATTCATTAGTCTTTCTTATATCTAAGTTCTTCAAGGCTTAATCTGACCGATCTGCTCGTTGGCATTGTGGTTCGTCCTAGCCTACCCATAAATACTGCTCTTTTTACATTATCATCGCCGATCAGTGATTTAAATGATTTATCTATTTTAACAACATTCTTTTGAGTGAATTCATTACTGCTAAAACTTGTGCCATTGCGTAAATACTCAGAGAATATAACGGGGGTTTGTTCAGGCTGAAAACCAAGTTGCAACTCAGTTGCTTGTAACCAGAATCTTTGTATTGCGGCACCTGCGGCTAAATAATCTTCAAGTGTTTCAGGTTCTTTATCAGCAACAATTATAAAGTGCGCACAGCTTTTGATTGCTGTTGAAAAATCTAATAGTAATTTTGGTGCGATCGTCCCGCCTAGATAGGTGTCTAGAAATTTAAATCGCTTCCAGCTTTTCAATGTCCACTTTGTTAATGCGATAGTGATAGGATCAATGCCTAATGAATTGGCAGGCAATTTGTCTTTACTAAACGTTGAATTGCAGTTTTTTTCAGGGCTAGTATCTTTGCTAATTGGCGTAAATTCCATTATTTTAGAATGAACATCATAGCCTTCTTTCATGCTGAGACGAGTAGTGGCATTACCATACATAAA
>Ga0105357_10000011_pt1 | contig 68904 bp, 64 predicted proteins | sample GOMGulsemesocosm_4_FD_83660 | JGI IMG/M metagenome (GOLD analysis project Ga0105357, IMG submission 83660) | Methane-oxidizing microbial communities from mesocosms in the Gulf of Mexico - GOM15B Gulf of Mexico | ecosystem: Environmental > Aquatic > Marine > Cold seeps | place: USA: Gulf of...
GCCATATCCACCCAGCGCTTTTTATATTCAACTAACAGCGCCTCTAACAGCGCCAAGCGCTCTTGTTTAGGGGTTTCTGACCAGCTTGTAAAAGCGGTTTTGGCCGCGGCGACAGCGGCATTAGTATCGGCGCTGTCTCCTAGCGAAATCGTCGCGCAAGCTTGCTCTGTGGCTGGGTTGATCACTGCGCAATCGTTGCTTTTTTCTGGTAGTACCCACTGGCCATCAATATAAAACTGGCGTTTATCCAACATTTTAATCCCCTGTTATTAAGCTAATTTCTCAGCATATTATTATTGCTCTACAGTGGAATATAGAAGCTTTCTGAGCCGCAGGCAAACCTTTTCATTTTGCCTCTCGATCAAGTATCACAGCGATATGCAAAAGCCAATTTTCAAGCATCAATATCTTCAATTTTGCCAAGTTGCGCATTCATGACTGATTAATTTTAAATACTGCTATGATAATGATTTAGCGCACTTATAAGCAGTATAAAAATGACATCAGCCAAAAGACTACCGATCATTCACTCAGGTCATGTTTTATACCATTATTTATCAAGATCACTGCTTGTTATTCAGCCGCCTATAACGTTTAATAGCGCCCTTCGTATTTCTATCCAACAGCAACAGCAATAGCAATAGCTATCATACAAACGCCTACCTATGAATGTTCTTAATAAACTCTGGCACAGCAAGTTACTGGTCAAACTAATGGCTGCTGTTTTACTGACCTTGCCCCGTTTCGCCATGTCCGAAGCCACTATAAAGATGATACACAGTGATAAAGTAGCGCATAGCGAATTTGCCAAGCAGGTGGGCATTAATCAATCGACGTTGCTCTGGCCACTGACACGTTGCCCCAAGCTAGATTCAGCGGCCACTAAAGCGATATTACGCACCAATATTGAATTAGTTATTATTTGTAACGCCTTAAAAAAAGCTGGTTTTCAAGGGGACATTGAAATTATCCCAGCGGGAAATAGTCAGCGACAAAAGATCGAGTTGGCAAAGGGCCATGCCGATTTAATCGGCCACAGTCTGTTTGGGGAGTCTCTGACTTCCACAACTTCACCGGCCAGTTCTCATTTTTTACAAACTCAAGCTGTCATACAACAAGGGCAATTCAACGTGGGTATTTTTACCTCACCCAATCAATTGGTAAAAGTGGCGAAGGCGCTCAGAGACAATCAACTAGATACACTAACAGCCACCACAGTGAGCGCTTGGCAGTTAGATGTAAAAACATTGCAAAGCCTGGGGCTAAAATCACTACATTTGTTACCCCACTACCAATTATTATCGGCAAATCTCGCGCGAAAACGGGCTAATTTCACTTTGCTGTCCTTGGGATCTAGTACCGGTAATAAGGGGTTATTGCAGCGAGTAGATGGGTTCAAAGTGTCACTTAACGATGAAAGAGTGTTTGTCGTCAACAAAAGCCGCCCTGATATATATACGGCATTACAAAATTACATTATTTATTTGCGTGCACAGGATGATGCACTGACCCAAGCTTATCGACATGCAGGTTTTATTTCAGATGAATACCAACAGTGGAAGCAAATCAATTAATAGCAACTAATTCCTGTAGCAATACCCAGCAGAGCAAAAAAAACTAACTACCCCACCGCTCTTTACTTCACAATACTCAGACATTTTTTTCTCAAAAGCTCTCTCAAGGCAATAATGGCAGGTGTCACTTGCTCCCTTGATGGGCAGACTAAATAAAGTTCAACGTTTGGAGATGGGTATTGCTCTAATAGCGGTATTAATGTCGATGCTTGCAGCGATTCATTGATATCTAACTGGGATCGATAAGCAATGCCCATCCCCGCTAAAGCCCAGCGCTTGATAATATCGGTGTCATTGCTGAGGCGATTTCCCGCGACTTTTATATTGTGATCAATGCTCCCTTGACGATAGTGCCACTGATTAAACGGGCGTCCATTGAGCCTGTAAATCAAACACTGGTGCGCGACCAGCTCACTCGGTGTTTGCGGCGCTTTATGTACAGCGAGATACTGCGGCGATGCGCAAGTAATACGCGCTAAACTTGCTATATGAAAGGCCACTTTCGTTGAATCTTGCGGTTTTCCATAACGCAGTGCCGCATCGACACTGTCGAGATAAAAATCGGACAGCGAATCAGCCAGAGTCAAATCTATCGATAATAATGGGTGTTTAACGAGCATCTCATCTATCCAAGGCAGCAGTGTATTGCGCCCTAAATCAGAGGGCACAGATAATCGCAACTGACCGGCGATTTCACCATCTTGTTGCTTAGTCGCCAACACTCCTTGATTCAGAGCATGCAGTGCTTGGCGGCAGTGAAATAAAAACTGCTCGCCAGCATGGGTAATACGCAACTGCCGAGTCGTTCTAATAAACAGCTGTGTCCCCAATTGTTTCTCCAAACGCTTTAGCGCTGAACTTGCCGCCGCGGTGGTTATGCCCTGCTGATTAGCTGAGGCGGTAATGCTGCCTGTCTCACTAATGCGTATAAATAATTGTAAGTCTGCTGTATTCATTATCAATATTTTTTTAACAGTGTTTATGAAATTACCCTGTTTTTAGTTTAACAAAGCTATTGGATAATGACATTAACGGTATTTAACCAGGAACAGTTATGATCGATAACAACAACGTTCAACCAGCCTCTGGATTGAACCAACCTTTAACGCTCCCTTGCGGCTTAGTGCTTAAAAACAGAATCATAAAACCTGCTATGTCTGACTCCTTAGGTGATGGCAAAGGCAATCCAACTGCAGCACAAATAAGGCTGTATGAGCGATGGGCGCAAGGCGGCACTGCACTGTCTATTATTGGCGAGGTGCAAATTGATGCACGTTTTGCAGAAAAGCCCGGCAACTTAGTGCTTGATGAAACCGCCGATATAGTGTCACTGACACAATTAGCCCAAAAAGCCGCTATTAATGGTGCGCACATCTGGGTGCAGCTGGGTCATGCTGGCGCGCTTGCCCACCCACCTATCAGTCATGCAGCGGGGCCTTCTGCTATTAACCTTGCAGAACTACAATGTGCACAAATGAGTGCGACCGAAATTGGAAAACTCGCGCAGAAATATGCGGATGCGGCGCTTATTGCCAAACAATGTGGTTTTAGTGGCGTGCAAATTCACGCAGCCCATGGCTTTTTACTCAGCCAGTTTTTATCGCCGCTGTTCAATCAGCGTACCGATCAATATGGCGGCAGCATTAATGATCGCAGCAAAGTGATTGTTGATATCATCACGGCTATGCGACTTGCTGTTGGCTCCTCTTTTGCCATAGGGATTAAGATCAACGCCACAGATATGCTCGAAGGCGGATTTAGCGAGCGAGATGCGCTAACACTGATCGAAATTTTAGATAGCAGCTCTTTGGATCTTATTGACATTAGTGGCGGCACATATTTCCCTGGCGCAAAATCCAGTTCAGACGGTCACAGCGCTGGTCCTTATTTCAGCGATTTTGCAAAAAAAGCTAAATCTAAAACGAACATCCCTATCATGCTGACAGGTGGCTTTAAAACTTCGACTCAGGCAATCAATGCCTTAACAGCATCAGCTGCAGATGTTATTGGCGTAGCCCGTGGCATGGTAGTTGAACCTGCTATCGCCAATCACTGGTTGCAACGCACTAGCCTTGAGGAATCTTTTACCGAAATACTCTTCCCAAGGTTTGAAAGCCCTGCACCCGGTGCTATTACTGCATGGTACTCTATGCGATTAAGCGCAATCGCCAGTGATAACGACACTGACTTTTTGCTGACTTTGAGTGATGCATTAATCGCTTACGAAGAAAGAGATAATCAACGTGGTATTACTTGGCTAGAAAAATATCCGCTTAAAGATGTCTAAAGTTGCATTCTACCGATAAGAGAGACCCGCAAAATATCGATAGCCCCATCCAATTTTTTTTGTTTTACAGATCCGCGCTTTTTCCTCATATTCGCACTTTAAACAGTTTGCAATTGGAGAGGGTAAGTGGCTATTTTACTGCACAACAATGGCTATGGTGATCACGAGTGGCACCAAGCACTGTCCCATGCCTTGCCTGAGCACAACATTGTGCGCTTTGTCGACGGCCCGCTCTCCAAAGCGCAGTGTGCTGAGATTGAATTTGCTGTTATCTGGGATCACCCTGTTGGCGACCTGGCTAATTACCCAAATTTACAAGGGGTTTTGTTACTCGGTGCCGGCACTGAACGCCTCGATAGGGATAGCAGTGTACCTCTGGTACCTATTGCCCGCCTGATAGACCCGGCTGTTTTGCAAGATATGGCCCACTATGCACTGTACTGGGTGATGGATCTACAGCGCGGCTATCTGCAATACCGCGCCCAGCAAGCACTCTCCCAATGGCATCGACACCCATCCAGAGCCGTCGCTGATTTTCAAGTCACGGTATTAGGCTTAGGGCCCGTCGGATCCGCAGTCGCCCAGCAGCTACAGCTAAATGGCTATCAGGTAAAAGGCTGGAGCAAAAGCCAACACCACTTAAAGGGCATCGAATGTTTTCACACAACAGAACAGTTACCGACCGCCTTGCATAACACTGATGTACTGATTAACTGCCTACCGCTGAATAGCAACACCGAACAGTTTATCGATGCACAGCTTTTATCGAAACTACCTAAAGGTGCCTCTCTTATCAGTATCAGTCGCGCTAACGTGCTCAGTGAGCAAGCTCTGTTTGATTGTTTAGCATCCGCGCATGTGCAGCGCGCAATTTTAGATGTGTTTGAGCAGGAACCACTGTCTAAAAATGCCCCGCACTGGCAGCACCCCCAAATTACCGTCACACCGCATATATCCGGTGCTACATACGCCCGCACAGCGGCCATACTGATCGCTGCTGATATTCGAAAAATACAGCGCAACGAGCAGCCTAGCTACCCTCATCAACACCCAGCACACCTTGTGTTGGCTTAACGATTAATACTAATAAGAAGAGAGCGATATTATGAATACTCAACAACTAAGCTTAGAGCAACAACAAGAGCAAGTGCGCATCGATTTAGCCGCGATGTTTCGCCTTACCGCCATGTTTGGTTGGGACGATACCATCTGGAATCACATTACCGCGCGTGTACCGGGCTCGGAGCATCACTTTTATATGCATCGCTTTGGCCTGAACTATGAAGAAGTCAGCGCCTCCAACCTCATCAAAGTTGATGAACAGGGTAATGTCTTAGAAGGCCCTAGTGATGTAAACACCGCCGGGTTTATCATTCACGGCGCTATTCACTTATCTGAAAGCCACCAAGACAACAAGTTTGTCTTCCACGCCCACCCTAAGTCTTGCACAGCCGCCACTGCCTTTAAAGAGCTACCTTTTCTGATTCAAGATTCATCGATGTTATATGGCAAAGTCGGTTTTCACGACTGGGAAGGGCTATCCGTTGACCCGGATGAGCGCCACAGAATCGCCGACAACATGGGTGAAAACAGCGCTTTAATTATGCGCAATCACGGCTTTTTAACCGTTGGTGAAACTGCGGGTGAGTGTTTTATGAACATGTACTACTTAATCCGCACTTGTGAAGTGGCGCTACAGGCAACCGCCTCAGGTTACGAGTTAGAGTACGGCGATGCAAAACTTTGGGAACTTGCTGCTAAGCAGTACGAAGCCTTCTCACCAGGCAAGTACGAGTGGCCGGCACTACTGCGCAAGTGCGATCGCCTTGACCCATCCTATAAGTTTTAAAGTATCCGTTCTAAGAGGTGACAGCATGAAAATAGGTTTCATAGGTTTAGGTAACATGGGCGCGGGCATGGCCACTAACCTGCTCAAATACTGCCAACAGAGCGATAGCCAGCTATTGGTGCTAGACATCAATCGGCAATCCATTGATCGTTTAGTCGATTTAGGCGCACAAGAAGGTAGCAGTGTTAAGCACATAGCGCGTCAGTGCGAGGTGATTTTCACCTCCCTACCCAGCGCTGTTCAAGTCAACGAAGTTGCTTTTGGCGAGGACGGTATTTTAGAAAACGCCAAAGCAGGCTGCACTTGGTTTGAAACTAGCACTAACGAGCTGGCCCAGTGGCAAACAATCATTGCAGCAGCACCTCGCTCACTCTCCTTAATCGACGCGCCGGTCACCGGTGGTGCAGAAGGTGCTAGTGCAGGCACCCTCACTATGTTATTGGGCATAGATGAAAAGCAACTGGCACTACACACTTTACTGCTAGCGTCGTTTACCAAGCAGGCGATTCAAATGGGGCCTAGCGGGGCTGGATATGTCACTAAACTAGCCCAATTGCACTTAAATTATCTAGTGGCTCAAGGCATTGGCGAGGCACTAATGATGGGGGCCAAAGCCGATTTAGATTTAACCACTTTGCACCATGTTTTACAAAACAGCTGCGCTCAGTCTTACGTGGTTGACCGCTATATTCCCAAAGTATTAGATGGCAGTTACGACCAGTCATTTGCCTTGGGATTAGCTTGCAAAGACCTGCGTTTGATTACCGAACTAGGCGAGCACTTAGCGGTAGACATGCCACTGGGCAACAAAGTCTATCAAAGCTATCAGGAGGCCAGCGTACGCTTTGGTGAAAAAGCGCCGCATTTAAGTATCCTTAAGCTGATTGAAGAGCAGTCGGATAAACAGTTGCGAGCGTAACGCAACTGTCTTGTTGAGCTAACTAATCAGTTTCGTAGCCGCCTTTATTAATCACTATATCTCGATTGAAGCGTAAACACTTCGCTCTCATATGGGTTGGATTTGTTGTATATAATACCCATAAAAATCCTACAAGCCCTTAAACTGGGGCTTTCATTATTATCAAAAACATTTCGAACTCCATTGGCTACTCACCAAGGCATTCCCCGAAGTATTTTGATCTTCGCAACCCCATTATCATGAACTACTTTTAAGCAATTTGACTATATATCCAAAGCTATTTTTTGATTATTTTACATATTACATTTATTTTACGTTAAGGATTGAAATGAAAAAAATATACTTTGCGATTGTTCCGGCATTTTTCATCATACTGACTGGTTGTGCTAATAAAAACATGACGCACTCACCAGTAGAACCTCTTATCATCCCTCAAGCCCCTGAGTTCGAACTAATCGCCAATACTCATAACTGGGTTAATCATGAATATAGAAAATATCTATCCAGCAAAGGTTTCAAAGCATTTGCGTACATGAATGGCGAAAACATGCTTGCCACGGGTTGGTCAGATGATGAAAAAAATAAAGATAATGCGATAATTGAAGCTATCAGGCTGTGTCGGCACTATGGTAATAGTGAAGCCCCATGTTCCATTGTAGACAACCAACCGCCAACACATTGATTTTCCTGATTAAACTATCATATTCAGAGCTTAAGGTATTTTGCCCTGGCATGCGTGGCAAAGAGCCTCTTTGCCTCTGTTTCTTTTTTTCCTAAAAATAAATTCAAGGCAGCCAAAATTACACCGCATCTTTTTCATAAAATTAGTCACTGAGTGTGAGCGACACTAGCATACATACCCTCTCTTTAACTTTGTTTGATTGACTCGATGTAGCTTCCAGCCATCAATGCAAGGCTTCACAATTTAATCAATATGCTATATCCAGCGGCGATTAAAGCGCAATCAAATTATCCTGAATATAACTGTCATTAAAGCTAAAGCCTAACCCCGCCCCCACAGGCATCGCAATCTCCCCATCCTTAACCTGCACTTGTTCATTAAACAGTGGCGCAAACCAGTCAACATGCTCAACACTGATGCAGTTTTCACAAGATCCTGCAATGCTCAAACTCTGCTCGGTAAATATATGGGTAGAAATAGGGGTATTGTAAGCAGCGGCGATCGCGGCACTTTTTTGCATCTCACTCAATCCGCCAATACGCTGCAAATCCGGCATTAAAACATCTACCGCTCCGGCTGCTAACATATCCTGCATACCATAGCGGGTATATTCAGTTTCACCACTGGCCAGCGGCATCTCAATGGCATCTCGCACGCGGTTGTGCCCCACTAAATCATGGGCAGCGACCGGCTCTTCCAGCCAGCCGATATTAAACGGCGCTATTTGAGCTGCCAAAGAGATCGCCTGACGCACCCCTAAAGATTGGTTGGCATCCGTGAGTATTTCAATATCCTCGCCGAGCGCCTCACGCAGTGCTTTTACCCGTGCTACATCGTCTTTAGGAGCTTTACAGCCAATGCGCAGTTTTACCGAGCGAAAACCTTGCTCGACAAAACCAAGTGCCTCATCAACTAACTCATCAATATTGGAGGATAACCATAAACCGCTACTAGCATAGGCTTTAACTGAATCCCGACAGGCGCCAAACAACTGGTACAAAGGTAGCTTGGCTTGTTTGCCAACGATATCCCAAAGCGCGGTATCCAATGCAGAAATGGCCGATATTGAAATACCTTTTTGACCTATTGGGTTACAGTCCTGCCACATATTGTGCCAGTGCTGTTCAATATAGAGTGGACTTTTTCCTACCAGCAAGTCGCTTAAGCTGTCGATCATACCCTTAAAGACACACAGCCGGTTGGGATTGAGGGTGAAGACATAGCTCTCTCCCATTAACCCTGTATCAGTCTCTATACGCACCACCACACAGGCAACTCTGTGCGTGCTGTGTATCGCAGTGCGCATCGGTTTTAACAACGCAACATTGACCGCAGTACTGGTAATTCTGCTTATTTTCACGCCTTCTCCTTAGCCTTGCTGAAATTTATTTACTCAACGGCGTTATCTTCCACCACCTGCTGAATGTTCGCCAACGCCATCTCCAGCAATTCGCGGTTTATCGGTTCCTTTGGATAAGCTATATAAATCGGCCGCTTAAATTCTGGGGCATCTTCGACCAAGAACAAGCGCTGTTGCGCTAACAGTTTATTGACCATGCGCTTGGGAAAATAGCCAGCGCCTGAGTAGTTCAATACATAATCTAACGCCACCATGCCAATGCCCACTGATAGCTTTGGTGCTTGTGTATCCGGATAGGCCAGTGCATGGGCAATGCGAAACTCCTCACCCCAATCGACAAAGACATATTCTGCCACCCAGCCACTTTGCACTTTTCGCGGTGCAGTGGCCACCAGCACCAGCGTATCTTCCATTAATAACTCGCTGGTTAGCTCTGCCAGCTGGCGCTGCTCATAGGTCAGCGCTAAATCCAGTTGCCCCTCGACCAATTGCGCCAGTAGGCAAGAGGAGTAATCCATCACTACTTGGGTGCCTATTTGCGGCGCCTGACTTTGCATTTTATCGATCCACAACGGAGTGATGTGCTGCCATAAATCTAGCTGTACTCCCAAGGCTATTTTTGCCTCTAGCTCCTGTGGTAGCGAGACTTCCTGTTTAGCTTGCTGCCAGGCGCGCACCGCCGTTGTCGCATAGCGTACAAAACTGTGACCGGAAGCCGTTAACTTCGAGCCATCGCGCTGGCGGTTAAACAGTTGAGCATTCAACTGCTCTTCCAGTACTTTTATTCGCGCACTCACCGTCGATTGAGTGATGTATAGATTGTCGGCGGCTTTTTGAAAACTGCCACACTGGGCAACTTCCAAAAAGGCACGCATATGATTGATATTCATTCGCCATTTACCAATTTGTTCTTATTATGAGACCTGTCCTAAACTTATCACTGAGTGTAAGTGCTGTAAATTGCGATGTGTTTAAAGTCAATAAAGTGGATTATTGTGCCCTGTTGCTAATCCGTTAAATTGTCCATGCGCTGCATTTCGCGCTCGTGGTGAATCGCCAATGACTCGCCATAAAATGCTTTTGCATGGTAGGGACGATTGACTAAATAGGGATCTGTCACATAAGTAGGTAGGGCGATAATACGCGGCTGCCCCTGAGTTTTAGTCACGCGATGCATGGAATAGCGGCCTTTAAACAACTGTAAATCACCGCATTTCAAGCTCAAACTTTGCACTTGAGAGCGGTCTTGATTGTGCAGTACTTTGGCGACCTCATCAAAACGCTCATCGTTAGGGTTGCGCAGGTTTGGCACGTATTCAAAATCTCCACCACTATCGGCCTCTTGCACTAACATGCTGACGGTAAATTCATTGCCATCAAAGTGCCATGGGAAGTAATCATTATCATTCATCACGCTGTAGGGATTACGTGCTAGCGGATCAGCCCAGCTATAAATAGGCCCTTGGTTTAAGCACTGTGCAAAAAAATGCACTAATACATCACAATCGTATATTTTACGCAGCATCGACTGCGGCTCTAAATGATTGGAGTTGATGAACGAGCTAGTGCGCTGCTCAAAAAAACGCTTGGGATGATCTACTGCTAAGGTGGGATCGTCAGCGGTTAAATACGGATTGATTTCACTGTCCGCAGGGCGCGCAAAATCCATCAGATTACTCGCCTCGCGCTGCATTTTAGCAATCGCCTGTGGACGGATAAAATTGGGGACATGAGCGCAACCCACTGATTCTAATCCAGCACGACAGTGCTCAAGTAGCGCTGCACGCAGCGGACTTTGCAAATCGTGCACGGGGTATTGTTCAAGATCAATAAATTCATTGAGTTGTATTTCTGCCGCGGCAAAAGCGGAAGGGGCTTGCACTTGGCTCGCCGCTCCTGAAGCAGAGAGTTCTGAGTGAGAGAGTTCCGAGTGAGATAGCTCAGTCACTGTAGTACTTGCATTAATCATCTTTACTTCCCTTTGAGACCTCAGCATAACTACTGCATTTGATACTACGGCGTTAAAAACAGGCTCAATATGCTCATTTACTCCAGTAAACTCCGCTATTTCGCCTGTTTTTTCCTTGTATTATCAGCATTCGTAACGTAATGCTGAGGTCTCCCTTTATTATTTTGATGAGACTGAAATCAGTACCGCTCAATATTGAATTTGAATTTATTCTTGCATTGCACTTTGACAGAGTAAAACGATTAAAACTGCTGGCTCATATCAATTTTTTCGATACTAGCGCGGGCACTTGAATCAATTTTTTCAATGCCTGAGTACAACTAATTGAATTGTGCCTGGTTGCTCAACATCACATACTCAGCAAAATTTTTTTTGAAAGAAGGATGACGAGTGAAAGCGCTGTTACAACTCCCCCCACTAGCCGAGCACGACTTGCTGGAGATGCACCGCTATCGTCTGGCACGTTTGCGTGAGCAAATGCACATACAAGGCGTTGCGCTCTGTGTTTTATGCAACCCGATAAGCCTTAGATACGCAGTCAACTTTACCGAGTATCAACTCTTTCAAGCACATATACCCACCAGCTATTTACTGGTTCCCGCTGCGGGACCTGTACACATTTATGGGGCGAGCCAGCGCCACTATGCCCTCATAGATCAATACCATCCATCGCGGTTTATCACCCCTTTTGATGGCGGATTAGAGCTGGCAGCTCACGCTGACAATATCGTCGAGGATATCGATGGTTTTCTAGCAGAGTTAGGCTTAGCTACTGTAGGCAAAGGACTGCGTCCAACAGTGGCTATTGAGCGTTTTAGCCCTGAACTATCCAAGGCATTACTGGCAGCGAACTATCCAGTGATGGATGCTGAGTGCATAGTGGAGGCGGCAAAAGTGATCAAGTCAGCCACGGAAATTGCCTGTATTAAGCAGGCGACAGCGGTCGCCGAATATGGCATTGAGCAAATGCGCGAAGCGCTTATCCCGGGTATCAGCGAGAACCAACTCTGGTCTATTTTGCATCAAGTTAATATCGCCCACGGTGGAGATTGGCTCGAGGGGAAAATGCTCGCCTCGGGGTATCGCACTAATCCATGGCTGCAGGAGTCCAGCCACAAAATTATCGAATACGGTGAAATGGTCGCTTTCGATACGGATCTCATTGGCCCGCATGGCTATCTGGCGGATATCTCGCGCAGCTGGATTTGCGGCGATGCCAAACCAAACTTGGAGCAACGAGACGCATACCGCCATGCCTGGGATGAAATCCAGCACAATATGGCGCTGATTAAGCCCGGAGTCTCCTTTAGCGAGCTTGTCGAAAACGCCTTTATGCGGCACGATAAATATCGCGCTAAACGTTATGTCTGCGCCTTTCACGGGGCGGGACTGTCGGATGAGCACCCCAAAATCTACTATGCACAAGACCATCAGTTTCAAAGCGATAATCAGCTATTACAGGAGAATATGGTGCTCTGCGTCGAGAGCTATAGCGGTGCTGATCACGCCCGCGAAGGGGTTAAACTAGAAGAGATGGTGCGGGTCAGCGCTAACGGTTTTGAGCGTTTAACTCAATATCCTTTTGAGCGAGCATTAATCGATTAATGTCTCGCTGACAGCTACTCGAGGTGTTCAGCCAAATACGCCACCAGCATTTTCACTTTCGGCGATAAGTGGCGGTTGTGCGGGTATAGCGCCCATACCGCCTCATCCCTGTCTTGATAATTCTGCAAACAGGCGATTAACTGACCACTTTTAAGATAGGGCGCTGCGTAATAATCCGGCAGCTGTACCAAACCTAGACCCTTAAGTGCTGCATCCAATAAGGTGGTGCCACTGTTAGCGCTAATGCGGCCGCTAATTTTAATATTGCGCTCCTGACCACTTTCCATAAAGCGCCAGTATTCCAAAGTGCCTTTGAGGCAATTATGATGTGAGAGCTCTCCGAGGGAATGCGGTACCCCATGACTTTTAATATAGGCACTTGATGCGCATACAAACTGTCTGCGTGACGCTAGGCGCTTGGCCATCATGCTGGAGTCTTCCAATTTCCCTAGGCGAATTGCCAAATCAAAGCCAGAATCAACTAAATCTACTTTTTTGTTAGTCAGCTCAAATTGCATTTCCAACTTGGGATACAAAACCAAAAAATCATTGAGTAGCGGTGCTATCACACTTTCCCCGTATGTCGTTGGCGCGGTAATTTTTAACCTGCCTTGCGGTACGCTCTGTAAATTTGTCACCGCCTGCTCAGCCGCTTGTAAGCCATCTAATACCTGGCGACAATGCTGGTAGTAAATTTGCCCTGCCTCAGTCAACGTCACTTTGCGGGTGGTGCGATAAAAGAGTTTACTGGCCAAGCGCGCCTCTAACATTTTTACCTGCCGGCTCACTTGCGCGGTAGAGATACCTAATAGCACCGAGGCGGCGGTAAAGCTGGCTTTTTCTGCCACCGCGACAAACTCTGACACACCTTCCCAATTGCTCATTATTACTACCTGGTAAAAGTCATTTACAAAACAGGTGGATTATAACAGCTTGAGAATAGTCTACAATGTATCTCAATTATCGAAGAAGATGTCTTTTAGCAAAAAAATATCTTTGCAAGTCACATTATCACGAGGACAAAATATGAGTAATCAAATCATTAAGGCCAAAGCCGCCATTGCCTGGGGCCCTAAACAGCCACTATCCATTGAAGAAGTGGATGTCATGCCGCCGCAAAAAGGCGAAGTGCGGGTAAAGATCTTAGCCTCTGGTGTTTGTCACACCGATGCCTTTACGCTTTCGGGTGAAGACCCTGAAGGTATTTTCCCGGCGATACTCGGTCACGAGGGCGGCGGTATTGTTGAGTCTATCGGTGAAGGCGTCACCAGCGTTGCTGTTGGCGATCACGTGATCCCTCTCTATACCCCTGAGTGCGGTGAATGTAAGTTTTGCCAATCGGGTAAAACCAACCTCTGTCAAAAAATTCGTGAGACTCAGGGAAAAGGTTTGATGCCCGATGGCACTACCCGTTTCTCGCAAAACGGCAAGCCTATTTATCACTACATGGGCTGCTCAACCTTTGCTGAATATACGGTGCTACCTGAGATATCACTGGCGAAAGTTAACCCACTAGCGCCGCTTGAAGAAGTCTGTCTATTAGGTTGCGGTGTGACTACTGGCATGGGCGCGGTAATGAATACCGCCAAAGTGCAAGAGGGAGACACGGTCGCTATCTTTGGTATCGGTGGTATCGGTCTGTCTGCTGTTATCGGCGCGGCGATGGCCAAGGCGAGCCGCATTATTGCGATAGACATCAACGAGAGCAAGTTTGATTTAGCGCGTCAGCTCGGGGCCACTGATTGCATCAACCCTAAGGATTACGACAAACCTATTCAGGAAGTGATTGTCGACTTAACCGATGGCGGTGTCGATTATTCCTTTGAATGTATCGGCAATGTTGATGTGATGCGCTCAGCTCTTGAGTGCTGTCACAAAGGTTGGGGAGAGTCGATCATCATTGGTGTCGCCGGTGCGGGCCAGGAGATATCTACCCGTCCATTCCAGTTAGTGACGGGCCGTGTATGGCGCGGAACAGCCTTTGGCGGGGTCAAAGGGCGTTCAGAATTACCTGAATATGTAGAGCGCTACTTGGCGGGCGAATTTAAGCTCAGTGACTTTATTACCCACACTATGGCCCTTGAAGAGATTAACTCAGCCTTTGACTTGATGCATGAAGGCAAGAGCATTCGCACTGTCATCCATTTCGATAAGTAATTGACGCAACTTCTCAGCGCTATCAGCTGAGAAGTGTTTGGAGTTATTGATGAGTATTAAAAATTTAAGCCGTAACAAAAGCTTTGAGGGTTGGCACAAGCAGTACAGTCACCACAGCCAAAGCCTTAACTGTACGATGCGCTTTGCTATCTATTTACCACCACAGGCGGTCGATGGCAAAAAAGTACCGGTTTTATACTGGCTGTCAGGGCTGACCTGCTCCGATGAAAACTTTATGCAAAAAGCCGGTGCACAGCGCATTGCCGCTGAATTAGGGATTGCTATTGTCGCCCCTGATACTAGCCCGCGAGGCGAGGATGTGGCAGATTCTGACAGCTACGATTTAGGCCAGGGCGCTGGCTTTTATGTCAATGCCACACAGACGCCTTGGAGTGCGCATTACAAAATGTACGACTATGTGGTGAATGAGTTGCCGGCGCTGATTGAAGAGACTTTTAACGTCAGTGATAAACGCGCCATTGCCGGCCACTCAATGGGTGGACACGGCGCACTGACAATCGCCATGCGCAACCCTGATCGCTATCAATCAGTGTCGGCGTTTAGCCCGATTAGCAACCCGAGCAATTGTCCTTGGGGACAAAAGGCCTTTAGCCAGTATTTGGGCAATGATAAAGATACTTGGCGTCAGTACGATGCCTGTGAACTGATGACGCACTCAACTCAAGCCGTGCCGGCCAAAGTCGATCAAGGGCTGGAGGATGACTTCCTGAGCGAACAGCTAAAACCTGAGACACTGCAAGCGGCAGCCGACATCAGCCATTACCCGCTAGAACTACAGATGCACCCAGGTTTTGATCACAGCTACTATTTTATCGCCAGCTTTATAGAACAGCACTTGCACTTTCACGCTAAACACTTAAATGCTTAAGCGCTTGCGCTCTTGGTAAACCGCTCCACTGTCAGTGACAATAGTGACTGACAGTGCTTTACAAAATCATATACACTCACTCTACACTACTTCCTGAGCAGGCTCATTTTCTCTACATTGCCACTGAGCATTAATAGGGTGTCTGATGTTTACCAGAAGAACGTTTATTAAATACTCTACCCTAACTACAGCTCACCTGTTATCGATGAGCCACGCACTTGCCAGCTCCTATACCGTGGACGGCTATATGATGCCCGAAGAAAGTGCTCCTCACCGTCGAACTTGGATGGCATTTGTCGCCAGTGATAAGATTTGGAGCTTGCAACAAATCCCCGTGGTGAAAGCCAATTTAATACTCATCGCAAAAACTATTGCCCACTATGAGCCAGTGGCCATGTTAGTCAACCCCGCAGATTATCAGCAGGCACTGGAATTATTGCAAGCGGGGAATTCTGCTACCCACCCAATCGAATTGATTGAGTTTGCTGTGGATGATTTATGGCTCAGGGACACAGGGCCAACCTTTGTCTTAGATAAACAGCGCACACTGAGCGCGATCGATTTTAACTTCAACGGTTGGGGAAACAAACAGCAACACAGTCTCGACAGGAAAGTCGCAAAATTTATCAGTCAGCAAACCATGGCAAACCTAATCAGCACTGATTTGGTGCTTGAGGGGGGCTGCTTTGAGGTCGATGGCCAAGGCACGGCTATTTTAACCCGCAGTTGTGTAATCAATGACAATCGCAATCCAAATCTTGATCAAGCGCAGCTTGAGCAACGGCTAAAAAGGTTATTGGGCTTAACCAAAATCATTTGGCTCAAAGGCATCAAAGGCCGGGATATCACCGATGGCCACACCGATTTTTATGCACGCTTTAGTAGACCCGGTGAAGTAGTAGTGAGTCGCGATAACTATTTAGCCTCGTACGATTACCAAGTCACTCGCGACAACATCGCCACTTTGCAAAACAGTACCGACGCCTTAGGCAACCCACTTAAGCTGATTATTTTGGATACACCAGAGATCGTCAATGAGCGTTTTGACAGCGCTGATTTTGCCGCCGGTTACCTTGGCTACTACTTGTGCAATGGCGCGCTCATTGCACAAAAATTTGGCGACCCATCCGCTGATGAAAAAGCCAGAAAGCTGTTGCAACAGACTTTCCCCAATCACGTGATTGAACAGCTCAATATAGATGGTATTGCATCGGGAGGAGGCAGTATCCACTGCGCGACTCAACAGCAGATAACGAACTAATGCCCCACTCCTCTCTCTGCAAGCGGCTGTACAAGTGAGCGCCTACCCTCAATAACCGCCATTAAATGTTTAATAATTAATGTTGCCAGCTTCCTTAGTGAGCACTCGCCTGCACTGCCACATAAGTAGACACAGAATAAGGCACGACAAAGCAAAGCAGCATCTTTAAACTCCTAATAAGATCTATATCAGCCCCGATGATCGCATCCCCATGATTAATCGCGATCAATAACGTGCCCACTACTGCGCCGATTTTTAACGCGCGCTGTACAATAGCTCTCGAAGTGGCGACATCTAACCACTGCATTAATGACCTTTTGCGCATACTCACAACCCCTACTGATCAATGAATTCAGAGACTGCCTGATTAACGCTGTTAAAGCACTGCTTTTTTTGAGTGATTACAGACCCAGTTCTGTTAACCCTGGATGATCCGCTGGCCTTGGTCCCAGCGGCCAGTGAAATTTCCGGTCACTTTGCGCTATCGGCTGATCGTTTATACTGGCGTGGCGCTCGGCCATCAGCCCCTGCTCATCAAATTGCCAGTTCTCGTTGCCGTGCGAGCGATACCACTGACCGTGGGCGTCGCGCCACTCGTAGACAAAACGCACCGCAATACGATTATCAGTATGGCTCCACACCTCTTTAATTAAACGATACTCATGCTCTCGCTGCCATTTACCCGTCAGGAACTCGATAATTTGCGCTCGCCCACGGGGAAACTCATCGCGGTTACGCCACTGTGAGTCAGGGGTATATGCCAAGGCAATCGCCGCTGGGTTTTGATTATTCCAGGCATCTTCCGCCTTGCGTGCCTTAATCACCGCCTCTTCGCTGTTAAACGGCGGAAATGGTGGCCTTGCTGCTGAGCTACTCATACTGACTCTCTCTTAATGTTTACGCCCTGTGGGGCGAGAATGACACCCTTGTCAATTTAGACACTGGCTAAATGATCGCTATTAATACCTTGGCTATCAGCTGAAGCGACCGTCTTCAGCCCGCGCTGAGGCTCTTACTCATGCTCGTGCTGTGCCACCAAAACCGCGACTTCCTGCTGTGTAAACCTAGGGGTGATGTGCTGTGGGCAATTCCAGTCAAACGCCGCTATATGGATAATAAAACCACGCTCTATTGTTGCTCGATAGTCATCCACTTGCAGCTGCGCCAGTATCTCTGGCTGATCTTCATCGATAACCTCAATATGTCCCATCAACTTAAGCCGCGATCGATTGGGGTAATCCATAAAGATCAGTGAGACACGATCACTGTGCTTAAAGTTGCCGGTACTTATATATTGACGATTGCCTCTAAAATCTGCAAAGCCGATGGTGTTGGCATCAATAATTCGCATAAAACCTACCGGTCCGCCGCGGTGCTGCACATAGGGCCAATCTGTTTCACTGACACTGGCCATATAAAAACTATCGCGCTTGGCTATAAAATCAGCCTCTGCAGCGCTGAGCTGGTCGTTGTAGTCTTCACCTTCTTCCATACGTGCATAGTTAGAGCGGCTACCCATCTGCTGCTGTTGTGACTTTACGGAATCTGTAAACATTAATGCCGTGTATTTATGTCCCATCAGGTGCCCCTTTCTAGATAAAATGACCTTTTTATACGTAGCAACTTGTTACCATGCTAATTATTGAGCGGACAGTGACTACTGACAAATTCAATTAACTCCACTAACTCTATTAAATTTCCAATCAAACTAGAACCTGTGTAAATTACAATAGATTATTTCGCCAAGTGGAACAGTGTGACGTGTAATGGATAAATTTCATCTGCTCAATGTATATATTGCCGTTAGCCAATCGCAGGGGTTTGCCGCGGCGGCCAGACAGTTAAATATGTCTGCGCCAGCGGTGACAAGAGCGATAGCCAGCTTAGAAGAGCAGCTGGGCGTCAAGCTGTTGCATCGTACCACTCGCCATGTACGCGCCACAGAGGTTGGCCTGCGCTACCTTGAAGATGCCAAGCGGATCATGGCGCAAATAAATGCTGCCGATGAAGCAGCTTGCGGCATTAACGCGCAACCTCAGGGGCTTCTAGTAGTCACCGCACCAGTGTTATTTGGCCGCCTATTTGTCACCCCCTGCATTGTCGAGTATTTATCGCGCTACCCCAATATGGATATTGATGCGCTGTTTCTAGATCGCGTGGTTAACTTATTGGAAGAGGGCATTGATGTCGGGTTACGCATTGGCGAGCTGGCCGATTCCAGTATGCGCGCCAAAAAAGTGGGATATGTACGCCTGCTAACTTGTGCTTCCCCCAGCTATATAGCCGCCTCTGCTCCTATCGCGCAACCCAGTGATTTAACTGAGCACAGCATTATCGCCTCAACCGCCGGCAGTGGCAGTATTCACTGGCGCTTCGCTATACAAAAAGGCACTAGCCATCCCACAAAAGTCATTAAGATTAAACCTCGCTTAAGAGTGACCACCAATGACGCGGCAATAGCCGCTTGTGAAGCAGGTTTAGGGATTACCCGCGTGCTCTCTTATCAAATCAGTGAGCAATTGCGCTCAGGCAGTTTACAAATAGTGCTTGAAGAGCATCAAAGTAGCCCTAAACCGGTACACATAGTCCACAGAGAAGGACGTAATGGCGCGGTCAAAGTGCGTGCTTTTGTCGATTTACTGGCCGAACAATTAAGCCACCAGCTAGCGCTGAATTAAGCGCTGCAACTCAAGCTATAAGCGATGAGTTGCAGCGCACCGATATAAAGATCACTGCTTTATTTTTCAAAAAGTTCTGCAAAAAATAAAAATCCATCTAAGCTGTAATAGTCTCCTCAATAAAGATCCTCGAGTAAGCCTGCTGGCAAAGGTTAAGCCTCAATATCAGATGTGGGAATTTTAGTGGTTTTGGGGCAAAAAAACTCACACCCCAGCGGTAAGGGAAGGAACCCTTTGATGATTTAGGCTGTGCCTACTTCATCACTATTAAGCGAGGATACGCACATGAAAATAAACCAGCAATTAAACATCCATCTAAAGAGAGAGTCTGAACTTTTTAAGCAGTACCTCAATCTCATGAGTCAAAAAGGCCTTAGCATCGCGCAAGGTTATCAACATGAGGCCCATCAAGCCCAGCTCGATTTTTTAACTTTTTATCTCGACTCCGTGACAACAATAATTGCCAGCTATGCGAATAAAGACGAGGCAGAATTAATCCTTAATGAGCAGTTCTCTGCGACAAAAGCGCTTATTGCAGAGTCTGATGGTGATGCAGATCAGTGCATTAAGAAAATGGAAGAAACCTCGAACTACTGGTCTAGCTTATGCTACTAAACAAGAATTGAGGAAATACTAGCGGTGAGAGGAAAAGATAACTCGATATGGATAAGCTGTCTTTATTGCACTGTTGTTGGTTCGAATTAGCGGCTCTTTTCACTGCTCTAGTACCTTTTGTATAGATCTCAAAAAATTGTCTTTGCTAATTTCCCTGCTATTTAACTTGTTATCATAAAGTCTGTGTTACTCAATAATATCGATAACATGGCATATTGTACTGATCAAGCAAATGCGACCATCTATCATATTACTGCGACAAGCCGACTTTAGGCTGTTTGCCACTCATTAATACTATAGTAGCGGCCTTTAGCTTGTTGACACAACGCCTCTTTTTTTTGCACTTCCTCGCGGGCGATCACACAGGGGTGAAACAGCACAAATAGCGCGTAAATAACACTGTACAAGCGCTGTATAGATTTGTACCAGTTCTGTACCTTTAATCACTCTTTAAAGCTCGATTACATTGGGTAATAATGGTGCTAATTGATCAGCGCAGTAAATATCAAATGGCAATTAAAAACCTGACTATTACCGCTAGCAAAAAAATGCAAATTACTTGCAATATCAGAAACGATTAGATTGACTGTAATAACCTTGATCTATGTCTTGGTGAGAGTACTTAGTATATTTGCTGAAGCACTACCAGATGACTACAAGCTGAATTAGAGTTATAATAATTTCATTTTATTCAACAAGATAACCCTTTGGATTGCGTCATGAGTGCTATTTTTAGCGACCACCAGTTAGATAACATTGCCGATCATCTATCTGCAACAGGGTATTTAGTGGTCAGTGATATCATCGATGATAAGCTGCTAGTCCAATTGCAAGATCAAGCAAAATCACTCCCCCAAGCCCAATGGAAAACAGCGGGCATTGGCAGATCTAGTGATCACCAGATCAATCAGAGCATACGTTCGGATAAAATACATTGGCTTGAGGGTAGCACCCGCGCTGAAAGCCTCTTTCTAACGCTGATGGATAACCTGCGGCGGGGCCTTAATCGCCGCTTGTATTTAGGCCTCTACGATTTTGAAAGCCATTTTTCTATCTACCAGCCTGGCATGTTCTACAAAACCCACATCGATGCTTTAAAAGGTAAGAGCAATAGAGTGTTATCAACCGTGCTATATCTCAATAGTGACTGGGTTAGCCAAGATGGCGGGGAATTACTGCTGTACAGTGAAAGCCAGCAAACGACGCTGGCGACCGTCATGCCTAACATGGGCCATATGGTTATTTTTCTCAGTGAGAAATTTCCCCACCAAGTGCTTGCAGCACACCGGGAAAGGTACAGTATTGCCGGATGGTTTCGTGTCAATAACAATCAAGCTGGCTTTATTGATCCCGCGCATTAGACTCCACTGTCTGGGCCGGACGGAAAAACTAAGAGTTTTTCTTAATATTTGTTCAGATATCCAGTGGATATTCAGCCACCGTTCACATAAACAATCATATCTTTATATATTCTGAACAAGGACTCAAGGTAATATAATGGCTAGTCTCTTTAAAAACTTCTCTCTTAGATTAAAATTATTTGGCTATGGCACCATCATGTTGCTGCTTATGGGGCTTAGCTTTGGCTACGCCATCTACGCGCTAACCGGTATCGGCGAAGAATTAGATATAATTGTAAAAGAAGATATTCCGCTCACTCAAGCAGTAGGTAGAGTGACCGTCTCGCAATTAAGGCAGGCAGTCGCATTTGAAAAAGCGATGCACTACGGGACCTTATTGACTTATCAAAAACAGCAAAACCAAGACAGCTTAAAAAAGAAAATTGAGCACTCGAGCGCGAAATACGACACCGCGATTCAAGACTTCGACACCCATTCAGCTAACATTGCACTCACCATTACCAAAGCAGAAAAACTCGCTGAGCATGCCAGCCAATTGCTTACGGGAGAGGCCGCCGTTAAACTGAAACAAGTCGCCAAGGCGCTTTATCATATCGAAGAGGCCCACGCCAGTTACGATAAACATGCGCATCAGACCTTTGATCTCTTTACTCAAGGCAAAGCTCAACAAGCTGAGACACTGGCCGAACAGGTTGAAAAAGAAGAGCATATACTGGATGAAGAGACAGCAGCGCTCCTTTTTGAGCTGCAAGCATTCACTCAAGAGGGTGCAGTCATTGCCAGAGCGCACGAAAAATCAGCGGTGCAGACACTAGTAGTGATTGCTGTAGTCTCTGTACTTGTCTGCCTCGCCCTATCACTGATCATCAGTAATTTTGTGGTGAATGGGATTAGAGTCGCGATCACTACTGCCAGTGGCGATTTAAGCCGCGAAATTACAGTCAGTAGCGCTGATGAAATCGGTGAATTGCTCAGCGCGATGAATAAAATGAAAAGCAAGATCTTACTCATGCTGCAGGACATCGGTTCTATCACCACCGATTTGAGTAGCTCTTCCAGCCAGATGAATTCTCATACAAGTCAAACCACTAACATTATTTCTAAGCAGCGTGGCGAAACCGAACTAGTGGCTGCAGCTATCAATCAAATGGCCGCCACTAACAAAGTGGTCGCTGATGCAATCAGTGAAACGGCAAGCTCGGCACTCAAAGCCACTAAACTGACCGCACAAGGTAGCGTGGTGGTTGATTCCGCGGTCGAAGAAATAAACAAACTATCCACGCAAATTAATCATGCATCAAATACCATTAATGAGCTGAGTGACCAAAGTCAAAACATTGACTCGGTGATGAGTGTTATCGAGGGAATTGCTGATCAAACCAATTTACTGGCACTGAACGCAGCCATTGAAGCTGCTCGCGCCGGTGAACAAGGGCGAGGCTTTGCAGTGGTTGCCGATGAAGTGCGAACGTTAGCGGTGCGCACTCAGGCATCAACCAAAGAAATCAATGAAATGATTCACAAGCTACAAGAGGACACTAAAGTCGCTGTCAACTTGATGCAAAATAGCTTAAAACAAACCCACAGCGCAGTGGCACGCGCCAAAGAATCCGGTCAGTCTTTTGCAACCATTTCCACGGAAGTAAGCAACATTAGTCAGATGTGTGAGCAAATCTCTAGCTCTGCCGCTGAGCAAGAAACTGTCAGCGAAGAAATTCATCGCAATATTCTCTATATCAGTGAAATGACCGTCGATAGTGAAGCGGGCGCAGAGCAAATTTCTGAAGCGAGTGCTCAGCTAGCGGGCATGGCAGTACAGCTTGACACTATTGTCGGACAGTACTCTCGTTAATGCTCTTATTTCCCCTATAAGCCGGCGACTGTTGCCGGCTTATTTTTTCCATTTGTAACTCTCTCTAAATATCTAACGGCCCCTTGCATCGGGGTGTCATAAATTCAAAGCAACTACTATCCTTGACTTTATGATCCATGGAATATATATTTATTTCACATTGTCTTTGAGAACTCACTATGCGCGAATTAGAGCTAGCAAACACTGCAGCTATCACTCTGTTACAAACAGCTAACAAGCTAAGCGCTGACATTGCGAGTGCACTTGCACCCTTAGATTTGAGCATGGCACAGTTAAAAATACTGTGGATCATCTCGCAGAGTCCTGAGCAAAAAGTGAACGTCAACCAAATTAAAGAGCAAATGCTCGACCCTGCCTCTAATGTCTCAAGACTACTCAATAAGCTGATGGACAAAGGCTGCATTATTAAACATAGAGACAGCACTGATCAGCGAGTGGTCACTATTACCATCACCACAAAAGGTATAAAACAGATGTGCGCAGGCAAAGTCATTATGGATCACAACTTCTCCTCTTTTAATCAAATTAGCCATCCAGAACTAGAGAATTTGGTTCAGATATTACAGAAATTATCGTAAATCTTTTTTTTGAATTTTTATAGTCCATGACTTATAAAGTCATGGGTTTCTTATAAGGGAATTTAATATGGTTAGTATCATCGGCGCAGGTATCGCGGGATTAGCAACCGCCATTGCACTACAGCAACAAAACATCAAAGTGCAAATATTTGAGCGCACAGCTGTTAGCCGTAATATTGGGGCAGGTGTTGTGTTGTGGCCCAATGCCATGTTTGTTTTAAAACAGCTGGGATTGTTGGAAAAGGTACTTGCCAACTCATTTTTGCTCTCTACCATGCAGCGATACAATCAACACAACCAACCTTTAGGGACACTGTCAATTGAACGCATCAACGCCCAAACAGGCCTCCCAAGCCGCAGCATTTTGCGCTCGCGGCTGCTGGCACTGTTATTAGAGCATGTGCAAGCACTGGGCATTAGCTTGCATTACGATCACTCGCTAGCCAGCATCCGCGAGCACGAGCATGAGTTCACGCTAAGTTTCAAGGGACAGCCGCCGCGTACCACACAGGCGGTGATAGGTGCTGATGGACGGATGTCATCTGTTATCAGACAATATCTGCACGGCGACAACCAAGCGGTCTATCAAAAATTTGTCAATGTCTTAGGCATCGCCAACTTCGCCACCCACACAGCTGCGCCGGCAGTGCTCGATTACTGGGGTATTGGAGAGCGCTTTGGCATTGTTCCTGTTAGCCAAGAGCGCGCGTATTGGGCAGCAGGGTGGTACTGTGCGGAAAAAGCAGACTTAGATAAGAATGACACTGGTCAATTGCAAAGACTTTTAACTAGCAAGTTTTCACACTGGCCTACACCAGTGCAACACCTGCTATCCGGCATTGAGCCCAACTCTGTAAAAGCGTTGCATATTCACGATCACAACCCCTGCCAGAATTGGTCAAAGGGTAAAGTATTGATGATTGGCGATGCCGCTCACGCTGCCCTGCCAACCTCTGGGCAAGGTGCTTGCCAAGCATTAGAAGATGCCTGGTGGCTGGCAAGGATTGTTCATCAGCAGGGCCTCAATGCCGCGGCATTTACCCGTTTTTCCCAGCAGCGCTTGGCAAAAACAGCCAGCGTTACCCATGCCGGTCGAGCGCTTGCTCGCAGTATTTTCAATCCGGATGCCGAGGCTTGCCAACAGCGCAATGAACAGTCTAAAAACAGTGATTTTGAGCAGAGCGCAATAGCGATGGCTAACTTCTGGATGGAGGATCTGGGGTGATAAATCGATGCTGTTTTGGTATTCAACAACTCGTCGCATCTTAATGCGTTGGATGCTCTGTAAAGGTCACTCTCACCAGCAACCCTGATTCAATTTTATTTGCCAGTAGCTCTATGCTGGCATCGTGTCCATGGGCGATTTCGCGGGCGATATCGAGCCCTAATCCACAACCCTCGCTGCTGCGCTCATCTAAGCGCACAAATCGTTCGAATACCTTTTCTCGCAGTAAAAATGGAATACCCGGGCCGTTATCTTCAACTTCGAGATAGAGTTTATCGGCGCTGTTATAGAGCTTGACAGAGACTACCTCACCGCCATAATGCAGGGCATTTTCAAGCAAATTTGACAGCATCTCGCGTAACTGAAACTCACTGCCCGTGACAAACGCATTCGCTAAGTCCGATTCAAAACCTAAATCTTTACCACTGCCGATAAAGCGCCTGACCCAGCTGAGCGTGAGTGCTTTACTCAACGCTAACAGATCGACTTTGGCGTTCCAGCTTCTGCCTTTGAGATTGCTGCGCACACTGCTTAAACTCAGTAATTGCTTGGCTAAGCGCGAAGTTTGTTTAGTGCCATGAAAAATATTGTTGAGAGCCAGTTGCGCAGTCTCACCTTCCACTTCGCGCAGCGCCAACTCGACTTCAGTTTGCAGTGCCGCCAACGGGGTACGCAACTGATGAGAAGCATTGGAAATAAAACGCCGCTGGCTCTCAATACTGTCATCTAAGCGAAAAAGGAGATTATTGATCGCCAACACCACATCTTCTAACTCGGAGGGTACTGGCTTATTGATTGGCCGTAAATCCTGATAGGAACGCTTTTGGATAGAGGCGCGCAGCCTCGTTAATGGCGCCAGTCCGCGATTGACACCAATAATTGCCAGTAGCGAGGCCAGTGCGATCACCACCGCGATACGCAAAGCCGATTGCAACACTGCTTTGACTAATAGGTTCTCCCGCTCTGTCAGTGTTTGCGCGACCCTAACTTGTACCCAACCTCTGACATACTCCTCTTCTATCAAGAATTTAATCGCCATCATGCGCATATCAACGCCATCAAAATGAGCGTTGTAAAACAGTGGCAAACCACCACTGACTTCACTGTTGGGTGGCGGATCGGGCAACTCTGCGTGTCCGGTTATAAAACTGTGATCCGGTCCTATGACTTGGTATATTAGTTTTTCATTGGTCGAGAAGCTGAGTAATTCAATCACTTGATCAGAGAGCAAATCCCCGCCGGATTGCACCACTGAATCGGAGATCGACCATGCCAGCGCCACCATCATTCGGTCTTGAATTTCTTCGATTGATTTTCTGGCACTAAAATACGATTCAGCCACCAGCGCCACTGCCATTAACATCAGCGGTATGATTAACCACAACAACAACCGGATTTTCAGCGAGATGGAACGTTTTTTCAAACAACCTCCAGCATATAACCCAAACCTCTCACGGTATGAATTTTGATATTGCCAGCCAGTATTTTCTTACGCACCCGTGAGATATAAATTTCAATGGCGGACTGATTGACTTCATCATCAATACCAAAAATTTTTTCGAAAATGACTTCTTTGGGTACCACTTGCGAACTATTAATAATCAATACCTCTAGCACACTGCGCTCGCGGGGCGTTAACTGTAGGTTTTCACCTTTGAGGGTAAAAGCACGCATATTGGTATCAAAGGTAAGTTCACCTAATTCGATGGTTAAATTACGCTTGGTTTGATGGCGTCGCAACAGTGCGCGAATGCGCGCCTCAAATTCAAGAAGATCGAAAGGTTTGGTTAAATAATCATCCGCACCGTGATCAAGTCCTGCCACTCTATCTTCAACTTCAGCCCGTGCGGTAAGGATTAATACTGGCGATTCACCTCCACTTTCGCGAAAGGCTTTGAGTATTTGCAACCCGTCAAGGGAGGGCAAATTCAAATCTAGCACCAACAAATCATAAGCTTCTGAGCGTAGTATTTGCTTGGCCTGCAAGCCATCTGCAAGCAAGTCTACCGCGTGTCCCATTTGTTTTATTGCCCTGGCAATGGAGCGCCCTAATTCCGGATGATCTTCTACGACTAATATTCTCATCGCTAAATCATACTGATAAAACTGACCTTTAGACAACTGTTTTCTTATCCTGAAATTCCAGCTAAGCGTTTAACTTATCTATCCAGTAACTGCACTGTGTCAGCTTTATTACATGGATGGATGGTTTCTATAGTATCGTTGGTTTTATTATTTCAGACACTCGAAACGCTGTTATACGACTCTTTAAAACCGCTACAATGCTATACTAGATTGGTTGTTTTAAAACAAGTTCAAAATTCACCCACACTGAAAGCTGACTGAAAGGTTGTGACTATATGATCTATCAATGGGCGCTAAGCCTATTGTGCTCGCATTCTGAACCCTGCGGCATTCCATATAAAAAAAATAGCTATATTCAATTGGAGATTTCAGTCATGTTTTCAAAATTAGTAAACAATCTGTCTATTACCTTGGCCTGTGTAGCCGGTGCTAGCACAGTCGCCAGCACTGCCTATGCAGCAGACTTTTCAGGTAAGCGTATTGAGTGGACCATTCCTTTTAAAGAGGGTGGCGGATCTGATCGCTGGGCGAGATTTTACGCGCCACTACTAGCCGATGCGCTACCGGGAAAACCTGTCGTTGTGGTTAAAAACGTCCCCGGTGGTGGATCCACCAAAGGTGCCAATCAGTTTGCCGTACGCGCCAAGCCAAATGGCTTAACGTTGTTAGGCACATCTGGCTCTACCCAGTTTCCCTATCTGTTAGGTGACAAGCGCGTTAGATACGATTACAACGACTGGAATGTTGTATTAGCAACAGCAACGGGCGGTGTTTTCTACGCATCAGAGAGCTTAGGCGTTAAGTCTGTCGAAGATTTAGTCAAGCTTAAAGACACAACGCTCAAATACGGAGCGCAAGGTGCTACTTCGCTCGATTTAATTCCACTGCTATCTCTGAAAATGCTGGGTATTGACGTAAAAGCTGTCTTTGGCATGAAAGGGCGTGGTTCGGCTCGCTTAGCGTTTGAACGCGGAGAGGTCAACATCGACTATCAAACGTCTTCTGCCTATCTGAAAAAATCAATGCCATTAGTCAAAGAAGGCAAAGCAATCCCACTGATGGCGTGGGGCGCACTAAACGCCGATGGCGACGTGGTACGCGACCCAACGTTCCCGAACTTACCGAGTTTCCCTGAGGTTTACCAAAAAGTGCACGGTGAAAAACCTTCTGGCGAAGCGTGGAATGCTTGGAAAGCCTTTTTCAGTGCGGGTTTCCCCGGCCAGAAAATGGTTTTCTTACCTAAAGGTACCTCGCAGGATATTATAGATACTTATACAACTGCGTTCCAAAAAGTCATATCTCACCCTGAATTTGCGGCAAAAGCGCAAAAGACCCTAGGTACTTATCCACAGTTCACCGGACAAGCGGCGCTAGATGTTAAAACCATTGCGACCAATGTTCCCAACACCGCGCGTGAATACGTGCAAAATTGGCTAACTGACAGCTACAACGTCAAGTTCTAAGCCAGAGCCGATGTTAAATCAACCTGAACTGTTATCCAAGTCAGGTTGATTCTGCCCCCCCTCTGTAAATTAAAATCTCAGGTTTCTATTATGTTAGACGCATTGTTGACGGCGCTCGCGACCGTCACTAGTGGCGGCCATATACTCTATTTGTTTGGCGGAGTATTGCTTGGTTTAGCTGTTGGTATTTTCCCAGGCCTTGGCGGTATTGTCGGCTTATCACTCTGCCTGCCCTTTCTCTATGGCATGGACCCTATATCAGCACTGGCGATGCTTATCGGATTAGTAGCTGTTATTCCCACTTCCGATACTTTTACTTCCGTGTTGATGGGTATACCCGGTTCCTCTGCATCTCAGGCGACAGTGCTGGATGGTTTTCCGCTCGCTAAACAAGGGCACGCTGCCCGCGCACTTGGCGCAGCATTCAGTGCATCGCTGCTCGGCGGTTTATTCGGTGCGCTGGTTCTGACCGGCTTTGTACTAATCGCCCGTCCGGTGATATTAGCCTTTGGCTCTGCTGAACTGTTTATGCTCGCGATACTCGGCCTGTCGATGGTTGGCGTACTCGCCGGCAAATCTCTGGCAAAAGGATTAGCTGCCTGTGGTATTGGTTTACTACTCGGATCTATCGGTGGGGCACCCGCGACCGGTGAGTACCGTATGTCGATGGATGTCTCCTACTTGATGGACGGCATTAAGCTGGTTATCGTCGGCTTAGGCATCTTCGCTATCCCGGAAATTTTAGATCTGGCACGTCAAAACCGCTCTATTTCTAAGACCGCGTCTCTCGGTTCTGGCTGGTTAGATGGCGCTAAAGACATGATCAAACACAAATGGTTGTGTATTCGCTGCTCAACCATTGGCTGTATTATCGGCGCTCTCCCAGGTCTTGGCGGCTCAGTGGTTGACTGGATCGCGTACGGTCATGCGGTGCAAACCAGTAAAGATAAATCTAAATTTGGCAAAGGTGAGATTCGCGGTGTACTCGCCCCAGAATCTGCCAACAACGCTAAAGAAGGTGGTGGTTTAATCCCAACGCTACTGTTCGGTATCCCAGGCTCTGGCAGCATGGCTGTATTTATCGGCGGTATGATTTTAATCGGTATGGAACCAGGTCCCTCTCTGGTTGGCGCTGATTTAGACATTACTTACACGATTGTATGGTCGCTGGCACTGGCTAACGTATTAGGTGCTGGACTGTGTTTATTCCTGTCCCCGGTAGTGGCGCGTTTAACCACCATTCCCTACACTTACTTAGCGCCTTTCATGATCACTGTGATCTGCTTTGCCGCTTTCCAGGCGACCCGCGATCTGTACGATTTGCTGGCGCTACTAGGCGTGAGTTTACTCGGTATCGCGATGAAGCGCTTCGGCTGGCCTCGCCCTGCTTTCCTAATCGGTTTTGTATTGGCAGGTACCGCTGAAACTTACCTCTATCAAGCGGTACAGTTCTACGAGTGGTCTTTCCTAACACGCCCCGGTGTGATCATTATCGGTATTTTAATTGCCGTTTCTATCTACTTCAGCGTGCGCAACAAGCCGGAAGAGCCGGTGGAAGAAGACGCGCGTCCAAAAGCGACTAACTTAACACCACAGGCTATTTTTGCCGGTGTAGTAGTGTTGTTCTTTGCCTTCGGTCTATTAGATGCCAGCGGTCACTCTTTCTTAGGCGGTATCTTCTCAGGCGGTGTCAGCGCCGTCATGCTGGTCTTTAGTGGCTTTGTATTCTACAAGCTGATGACCGGTAAAGATGCAGATGACGTCAACTACGATCACGAGCAAGAAGGCGATCACGTCGGCGAAGCTGCAGTGCAACCTCTGTCTTTACAGCTGGCATGGTTTGTCGGCTTCATCGCCGGTATTGCACTGCTGGGCTTCCTGCCAGCACTGGCGATCTTTTTGTCTAGCTATTTGAAAGTGCGCGCCAAGGCGAGTTGGCCAAAAATTGCCTTACTTGTCGCCTGTACATTAGGCGCGCTGACAGCGATGGCGCACGTCATGATTCTCGATTTTCCACGCGGCTACCTACAGACCCTTGTAGAACTGCCATGGCCAATTTCTTAAGGAGCGACTGATGAGTCAACAAACAGCGATACCCTGCGTATTAATGCGCGGGGGCACCTCTAAAGCGCCCTATTTCAAAAAAGCCGACCTGCCGGTTGATGAAAACGCTAGAAATGCCGTGTTACTGGCGGCGATGGGCTCACCTGACCCAATGCAAATTGACGGTATTGGCGGTGCACAAGCGGTCACCAGTAAAGTGGCAATTGTCTCGCCCTCGCCCTGTGAAGGTGTCGATGTCGATTACTTATTTGCCCAAGTATCACTGGACAGCGAAATTGTCGATATTGAGCCTTCGTGCGGCAACGTACTCTCTGGCGTCGGTCCTTTTGCCATTGATGAGGGCATGGTACAGGCGAGTGACGGTGAAACTTTGGTGAAAATCCGCAACCTCAATACTAACTCGCGTATTGATGCGTTAGTGCAAACGCCTAATGCGCGTGTTCAATATGATGGCAACGCTACCATTGATGGCGTCGCAGGCTCTGCTGCGCCTATTATGCTTAGGTTTATGGCCGTCGATGGTTCTAAAACGGGCAGTATTTTACCCACCGGTAAACGCATTGAGTTTATCGATGAGATTGCAGTGACATGCATGGATGTTGCCATGCCCATGGTCATGATGCGGGCGGCGGACTTCTCTCTCGCTGGCAATGAAACAAAGGCCGAGCTAGATGCGATGCCGGAACTGATCACTCGCCATGAAAAAATTCGCCTGCAAGCAGGACAGCGCATGGGGCTTGGAGATGTCACTGGTAAAGTAATCCCCAAAATTGGCTTACTGTCGCCTCCTAGAAATGGCGGATCCATCACCTCGCGCTATTTTGTACCGCAAACTTGCCATCCCTCACACGCCGTCACCGGCGCTCAGTGTGTGGCCACTTGTGCAGTGATGCAGGGGACTATCGCCGACGGTCTGTCACAGGTTGAACGCACAAAGGTTGAATCAATTACTATCGAGCACCCATCGGGAAATATCAATGTCGAGCTCGCAGTCGATGGTCACGATAGTGACATGAGCTTTAATTACGCGGGAATATTACGCACGGCTCGCCGCTTATTTCAAGGTGAAGTGTTAGTACCACAAAATCTCTCAGATTAACCACAAATCAGCGGTTAATCGCAGTTCCACTTTTTGCGCTCCACAGGGAAGTTGAGCGCTTTTTTACCCTTTTACTAATTATCAAGTCCAGAAACGACACCTTACTGAATATCGACCACTTTAATATATTTGTCTAAATTGCCCAACACAATATCAATCAGGTCTGGGTCAAAATGCAGCCCTCTCTGCTCTTTAAATAGCGCGACAATGTCCTCAATCGGCCAAGCGGGTTTATAACAGCGGTGGTGAAAGAGCGCGTCGAACACATCAGAGACGGCAGTTATTCTTCCAAAGATATGAATTTCATCGGCTTTTTTAGCGTTGGGGTAACCCGAGCCATCCCACTTTTCGTGGTGATCAATGGCGATAAGCGCAGCGGCTTTCAACAGGCTTCTATCAGAGGAGTTGAAGATCTCATAGCCTATCTGCGCATGTGTCTTCATCACTTCAAATTCTTCAAAGGTGAGTTTGCCAGGTTTTAACAAGATAGAGTCGGGAATACCCACTTTACCAATATCATGCATTGGTGAAGCTGAATTTAACAACCTAGCATCCAATTCGCTAAGGCCATAATCAATCGCTAATAAATAGGAGAATTCAGCCACGCGTTGCACGTGTTGTGATGCCTCACTGGAGCGTTTTTCAACCACCTCACCCAGTTTTTCAATCAATTCTTTTTGCGTATTAATAATTTCTTCATTTAGGAATAGATTATCTAGCGCAATATTGATATTCCCGGAGAAAATATCCAATAAGTTTCGATCAATTTCCAGTAACTCATGGCTTCCTGACAAACAGAATATATAGGCTTGATCCTTACCAAAGTTGAAGAATCCTGCGTACAAATTATCACGAATAATATTGCTCTGTTCACGGTGGCTATCAGTAATAATTGCCTGGATATCTAAAGGTAAATCTGAAAAAACTCGACTGCTGTCTTTCTGGTTATCACTAATTGAAGACATCACCGTATAGCGGTTTTCCGGCTCGCAAGCCATCGTATAGCAACTGCTTCGCTCTGTTTTAACGGCACTGTCACTGGCATCTAAAATAAACACCAGCTGATCGAGTATCCCCTCTAAAAACATCCCAATTGACTTTTTCTTGGTGATCGTTTTTGTCGCTTCTATCACCTTTTTCAACCCTTGCTTGCTCTGTTCTAGATTAATCAAATCCTGATACGAGCGAATGGCTGTCACCACACAAGAGAATAATTTAGAGGCGGTTAAATCGGTCTTTTCTTTATAGTCATTAATACGATATTTGATAATCACTTCATTTTCTGGGGCGGAGCCCGGCTGCCCGGTACGTAGGATGATCCTGACAAGGTCATTTTTAAGCTCTTCTCTGATACGCCGACAGGCTTCTAAGCCCGCTTCATTTGTCTCCATCACAACATCGAGAAAAATCACCGCTATATCGTCAATATTTTCCAATAATTCTATCGCTTCACTACCGCTAAATGCGCTATAAAACTCTAAACCACGGCCATCAATTTCCTGATTTTTCAGCACAGATTTAGTGATTGCGTGCACGCCTTCATCATCATCTACAATCAACACCCGCCAAGGGGCAACTTCCTGTTCAACTTCAACTTCATCAGCAAACATTATATCGTTCATTATAACCTCTTAAAGCATCGGGTAATTTTTATCAACCAGTGCAATTCAAACGTCTTAAACATTCGTTTAATATTGAATGTAATATTAATATTAGTTCAAGATTTCCCAATTGCGAAAATTCTCAATCAAAAAAATTTATTTTTTAAATTCCGATAATCTAGATAAATACAACGACATAGACCGGTGACAATTGAACAGCAAAGGTTCACTGGTTGCCTACTGTTTGAGAGGATTGATTAAGATTGGGAATACTAAAGCTAAAAGTCGTTCCATCCCCTTGGACACTATGTACTTCTAAGGTCCCTAACAGCTTGTCACTGACAAGATTATAAATAATATTCATGCCCAAACCCGTGCCCCCATTAGCTCTTTTAGTGGTAAAAAATGGATCAAACACTTTCTTGAGTACCGCTTCACTCATGCCACAACCATTGTCTTTGAAACTCAAATTCAGCATATTGGCACTATAGTCAGCGCAAATGGTAATCTCGCCCGATTGACTGTTTTCAAAAGCATGTAATAAGGCATTGTTGATCAAGTTAGTGTACATTTGATAAAAGACTCCGGGAAAACTACATAAAGTAATCCCCTTATCTATTTGATTGATAATTTTGATGTTTTTTTCTTTAAGGGCCGGCCCTATGCTGTACAGAATGTCTACCAAATTGTCTCGGACATCAAAGTATTGCAATAACTCTTCGTGTTGTTCAACAGACACCAGTTTGAAGGAGCGTATCAAGTTTGCCGCCTTATCTAAGCTAACACAAATAGACTTTGTCAAATTCCCAGTCTCTTCAAGATAGTCATCTAAATCGGATTTCTTCATTTTATTATCAGCTAATAGCTCTGCTATTTTGGCTGTGTCGTTCATGATATGGCTTGCCCCCGTAATGGAGAGGCCTATTGGGGTATTTAGCTCGTGCGCCACGCCTTGAACCATTCCTCCTAATGCCGCCATTTTCTCTGAATTGACCAATTTATCTTGGGTGCTTTCCAACTCTTGGATCGCTGATTCAAGTTCTGAATTGGAATCCGCTAACTTCTCGTTTTTTCCTTCTATTTCTTTTTGAAAACTCTTGTAGCTCTGTTCTTTTTGCGCTCTTTGAGCTATTTCAAGCTGCATTTTGACTGATTCATTGGAACTTTTTATCAGCTTTTTCAAGTTACTCTTAGTATCATTAATGGCTTTCAGCATCATTGAAATTTCATCGATTCCACCACTGTCTTTTCGTTTTAAAACTAATTTTTCATCTAAATTTTTGGTTGATGTAGTTCTCGCAAACTCTGCCATTATGATTAGATGCCGGGTCACTAAAAAATGGAATATAGCCAGAATAAATGCCGACATCAGGAATGTTTTTATCATCTGAAAAATCAGAATAAAGACCACGGTTCCATATAAATCTTGGTATAAATTTTCTAAGCTGATAACAACTTGCAGCTTGCCGATTTCAATGTATTTACCGCGGCTTTCAATCATAATCGGCATCGTTTTCTGACGAAAACCGACATCTGGAATACTGCCCGTCTGTGCTAAAATGGAGCTTTTTTCACTACCCTCTATCGATTCTGAAACAACCACCTTGACAACATCAGGTAACTGCAACATTCCCTCAATGGTACTTTCTATTTGCGAGTTATTAACCTCCCAGATGCTGCGGGACAATCCTCCTTGGTAACTCAAGTTGATCTGTTCGAAGCGCCGATCTATTTCAGAAAGCCCTAGCTGGTAGTCATTATTTAGCTGTACTAAGGTTTGAAATATGACAAACAGCGAGCTAACTGCTAATACCGATACAAGTAACCTGCTGCCTATACTAGTGACCTTTTTTTTACTAAATAATGAAATTTTGTAAAATTCTCGAAATTCGTCAAGTATTTGATTAAGATACATCTATCCACCTTGATTAGTGCTCACTCTCAACGGGAACTGTCATTAATTACATTTGATATCCAATCAAAGGCAGCTATTCGATGCTTTGATGGATACCGCTATACTAAAGTGTAGTATTGAATAATAGAGAAACAACTTTCACTCAGAAAAAAACATCGACATAAGAAAAGCTGCAAACAATTCTTTAATGTCTCACAGGTAAATAGCATTTAGGGATTAAGCTAGTACAGCCAATAACATAAATATTGAACTAGAAGCTTAGATAAATGAAGATAAACACAGCCTTTGCTGGCCTGAAGGGTATTAATAGGACGAAACAACAGCACCAATATTCTAAGCTTTCGCTATTAGAGCGAAGTTAATCCGAAAGTGCTGCAGCATCGCTTGTCACTCCAGTACGTGCACGCTCAAGAATCTCGAGGTGTTTATTCTGACTTTACGGCACGACACTGCAGACATAACTCATTGCATGTCAATCTCAAGCGGATACCACTTTCAATCAGAGTCGCTTTAACAATTCCAATCCTTTGGCGGTTGAAAGACGATAGCTCTCTAATAATGCTAAAGGGGCATTTTCACTACAATGTCCAACGGCTAGGCCCGCACAAATGGGAATTTGCAATTGCTCCGCTATTTGCGTAAACACTCTTGCTAGAGCTTGTTCTGAGTCCAATACAGCACGTAATTCATGATATTGGGTACCTCCAGCCTGAATGAGCCCCTTTGGTGATGCATCTCTACAGTCAGTAAACTCCCCTAAAACAATCCCTTTACAGTGCTTTAAGCTACCACTTAACAGTAGTTGCTGTAACATACGTTCGATCTTGCACCAGCTTTCACCTATCTCTTCCAGGAAGAGTATTTTTCCGGAAAAGTCCAACTGCCAAGGTGTACCGATCATAGCGCAAATCACCGCCAAATTACCGCCAAATAATGGTCCTGTCACGACCAAGTCCTCACTTGGCGCTAACCACTTAAGAGTCCCTTGCTGGTATCTCACGGCAGCCACTTCACCGGATATCAGCTGCAGTAATGCGTCTTCGTCCTCCGTGCGCATTTGATGGAAATCTTTAGATGCCAGCATTGGCGCGTGCAGTATTTTCCAGCCCCATCTGTCGCTAACAAATTGATACAGTGCAGTCAGATCAGAGTAGCCGATAAGGGTTTTCTGTTTTGCTGGCAACTGACACTGACTGAGCTCTTCCAGCCTACTCAATATTTGGCTAGCACCATAACCGCCCCTGACAGCCCAGACCACATCCGAATCAGACACGGCGGCATGATAGAAAGCATCAGCCCTTTGCTCAGGGCTACCGGCATAGGCAAAATTTTTCGCCATCAAATTGTCCGACAATTTTACATCAAAGCCCCAAGCAGACAATTTATTGAGTCCGTATTGAAGTTCAACAGCCGGCGTCACTGAAGAAGTAGCAACGACATCTACTTTGATATTAACCACAATTATCCTCGAATTTAAAAGCGCTCACCGTAAAATCTGATAGTACCTGATTACAGTCCCCCTTGCAGCTTTGAAAAAACCCCCGCTATAAAAATTCTCAGGATATCCTTTAGGATGCCGATAACTGGGTAAAGGAGTGTACAAAATTCAAGCAGGAGAGAGCTATGAAGATTATTGCATCAGACGTTAGGTTTAATACTCAGCAACAAGCCCAGAGTAGCGAGCAATATGCCCGTCAATCCAGTTCTGGCTCAGTGAGCGCTCCAGTTGATGGAATTCCTGTTGTGAATCAAGTCGATTTATCCTACTCAGCGAAAATGCGTGCCCAAGACAGTAGCACCGTTGATGCAAGCTCTACTGTAAAGCGCGGATACGATCGAGCCACTTTCCATAAAAACCAAGCGACTCACAGTGTTACGCAAACAGTTATCGGCTTAAATGCCAGTGTGCAAAATATCTCTATCAACGATAATAGTCCTTCACTGTTAGCGCCCACACACAGTGGTACTTATAAAAACATAGAGCAATTAAGCCTAACAGATGCTGCTGAAAGTCAGGCTAGACTCGAAATAAAAGAACAGTATAGTTTCACCCAACAACAGCAATTACATGTCGGAACACAGGGAAAAGTGACCACTGAGGACGGTCGTGAAATAGACTTTTTATTACAATTAGAAATGAACAGGGATTTTTCATTGGAAGAGTCTCTTCATGTGCAAAGCTCCCAGCGAGCATTAATGGATCCGCTGGTCATCAACTTATCGGGCGGCGCGGCGAGCCTTACCAGTCACAGCTTTAGTTTCGATCTCAACGCAGATGGAAAAAACGAGCAAATTTCTTTTGTCGGTTCCGGTAGTGGTTTCTTGGCTATCGATAACAATAGTGACGGGCGTATTAATGACGGTTCCGAGCTCTTTGGTACCGGCGGCAAAAATGGCTTTGCGCAATTATCACAATACGATTTAGATAATAATAAATGGATAGATGAAAACGATGAAATATTCTCAAAATTAAAAGTTTGGACTAAAGATGCCGCAGGTATTGACCAGCTCGTCGACTTAAAAACCGCCGGTGTCGGCGCTATTTATTTAGGGGCTGCTGCAGCCTCTTTTGATTTACGTGATGGACAAAATAATTTACTGGGTCAGGTCAAACGCAGTGGCGTATTTTTGACCGAGCGCGGTGAAGTAGCCAGTATTCAGGAGCTGGACATTGCAGTTCGTGAGGATACTAGCAGTGATATCAACCATGTTAGTGCCATAGAATTACAGCTTGAGGAATGGGACCGTGCTGCGCCTGCCATCAATAACCCAGTCATTGACTTAAATAGCGATGCTACAAGCCCTGCTATGTTTGCAAAAGATGAAGATAAACAACCAACACTGCTCGATATTTTATTTCCACCAGCGGGTAGCAAATACGATTACATTAGCAAAGATTTTATATCGGTTGACACTCAGACCAGCACCACCACTATCATTGAAGAATCAGCCAGCGATCCCTCAACCGCCAATCGTGAAAACACCCTCTTTGTCGACCCTAATAGTTTTGCATCGCTGCAAGATTTAGGCACTAAAACGCAGACAAAACTCGATAGAGAGGAAGATAAATTATCCCATCTAAGAGCGATCATTGACTCGTTACACAAGCAGCATTTTGAGCAGAGAACCAGCAGTAAAGATAAAGTTTAAGAGGGATCTAACTGCAGCGCTGTGCTGTATTTCAAACAATCGAGTAAGATATATGAATGGATAGCAATCACAAAATCATTCAACAGTTTCTTATTGATCAAATTTGCATAAGCACGCATCCCGGTACAGTTAACTCTTAAAATAAAATCGTACTCTCCCGATGCACTGTAACACTCTTGCACTTCATCCAAAGATTGTATTAATGCCAGTAGCTGATCGCGCGCGCTATGCTCAGTTTTAGAAAAGCTGACCATCACCATCGCCTGCACATCAAAGCCCGCTTTTTCTCGATTGAGCAAGGTGACATAACGCTCAATTAAACCTGATGATTCCAAGCGCTTTAAGCGGCGATAACACTGTGAAGCAGACAGATTCACCGCATCGGCCAACTCGATGCGCGAGATACGCGCATCTCGCTGTAATATTTCTAAAATGCGAACATCTTGTCTATCTAAGCTAACTTTATGCATGATATCGGTCTTATATTTAATATATATGAGCGAAGCATAGCAAATATAATCTCTAACGGGGACAAGTTGATCAGATTATTGCAAGCTAACTTGGTTAAAATAACCTATCCGCAACTTCATCATAACGACTACTGGAAGAAACTATTGTGCAAGACTCCTCATTAGATCTAGATTTTGTCCGCAGCCAATTCCCAGCTTTTAACGAGCAGAGTTTACAAAACAACGCTTTTTTTGAGAATGCTGGCGGCTCTTACATGTGCCAGCAAGTCATAGACAGACTGGCGCGTTACTTTCGTCAAACAAAAGTGCAGCCCTACCATCCCTACCCGCAGGCACAACTTGCCGGCGACTTAATGGATAACGCCTATACACAATTTGCCAACTGGCTAAACGTGACTGAGCAAGAAATTTACTTTGGCCCATCCACCAGCCAAAATACTTATGTTTTATCCAAAGCCATGCTCGGCTGGTTAAGTGCTGGTGATGAAATCATCGTGACCAATCAAGATCATGAGGCAAACTCGGGTGTTTGGAGAAAATTAACTGAGCACGGAGTTATCGTTAAACAGTGGTCTGTCGATGCGCAAAGCGGCAGCTTAAAACTCGAGCAACTAACGCAGCTGTTTAACCCTAAAACGAAATTGTTAGTTTTCCCACACTGCTCTAATATTTTAGGTGAAATTAACGACGTTGCTCAAATCGCTGCATTAGCACGCGATGCTAAGGTTAAAACACTGGTCGATGGCGTCTCTTATGCAGGGCACGGTCTACCGGATATTGCAGCACTGGGTGTCGACATCTACCTTTTCTCACTATACAAAGTATACGGTACGCATCAAGGGGTTATGGTAATTCGCAATACTATGGATCAGTTATTGAGTAATCAGGGACACTATTTCAACGCGCACTTGCGTGAAAAACGCTTAACGCCGGCCGGTCCTGACCATGCGCAAATTGCCGCTGCAACAGGAGTATGTGATTACTTTGAAGCGCTATATCAACACCATTTTGGTGCTAATGGTAGCGCTATACACAAAAACCAAGCGGTTCACGATTTACTGATCAATGCCGAAAAGAAAGTACTAACGCCGCTGCTAAACTTCTTTAACAATCACCGCAAAATACAAATCATAGGCCCTAGTACTGTTGATAATAGAGCGCCCACTGTCTCTATCCTAGTGCAGGGACACTCGAGCATGACCTTAGCTAAATCATTGGGCGAACAAGGTATTATGTGCGGAGCGGGTCATTTTTACTCAGTGCGTTTATTAGCAGCAATGGGGATAGAGACAGAAGACGGCGTACTGCGCTTCTCTCTTGTGCATTACACAAACCTTAGTGATATTGAAAAACTCATAGACAAGCTTGGCGCACTGATTGATTAGTCAGCTTGATTGGCACGCTTGTCAGTGCTACGTGCACTGACTAGCTATTTATCGCTGTAAGAAATAGACACCGCCAAGTAATAGACAAATTCCAAACACTCGACTCGGGGTTATCTCGATCTTTATTCCCGCTAAACCAAAGTGGTCAAAAATCACAGACATCACTAACTGCCCTAATATAGCGGCTGCCAGCATATTGGCGATGCCAATGCGCGGCATTAGATACAACATGCCACTGACGAAAACGGCGCCGAGGAATCCGCCGAGATATAAGTACCAATCGATACTCGCCAAACGTTTATAATCGGGAATGCTCGCCTGCGCCATTAATAGCACTAAAAGACAGGCAATAGTTCCCCCAATATAGGAAATCAAAGTTGCCTGCATAGGGTGGGGCATCAATGCTCCTAAGCGCGCATTAAGTGCCCCCTGCATAGGTAACATTGTTCCCGCAAGGACCGCTAGCGAAATTAACAGCCAATTCATGGAAAACTCCAGAAAATATTAAGAGAGACTTTGCTTAAGCGCTGTATCTACCTCTTATGAGCAAATACTTATTATGGGCAAGGATTGTGACAGGCGTTGTGAATAACCTCAATCTCTGCCAACACTTCTTCATTTAAGTGAACATCTATCGCCTCAATCGCTTTAGCTAGCTGATCGATGTTAGTGGCCCCGATAATTGTCGAGCCCACAAAAGGTCTAGATGCCACAAAAGCGATCGCCATTTGCGCGGGATCTAAACCGTACTGCGCTGCTAGGTCGACATATTTCTGGGTCGCCACGACACCATTTGGTGTCTGATATCGCGCATAGTTAGGAAATAGCTGTAGGCGTGAATTTTCAGGCAGAGCCCCATGCAAATATTTACCGCTAAGCACACCAAAGCCTAGTGGCGAATAGGGTAGCATATCGACATTTTCACGATACAGCACTTCAGCAAGCGCTATTTCAGTGGTTCTATTAAGTAGTGAATAGGCATTTTGCACGCTGGCGATGGTCGGTAGATCAAACTCTTTCGCCAACTGTAAAAAACTCATCACTCCCCAAGGGGATTCGTTGGAAACGCCGATATAACGGATCTTACCCTCATCCACTAGTGCTTTGAGTACGCGTAGCGTTTCAAGTAGCGGCGTACCATCTTTGACGCTGTTATGCTCATAACCTAGTTGACCAAAAAAGTTAGTTTGGCGATCAGGCCAATGCAGTTGATATAGATCGATATAATCTGTTTGTAAGCGTTTTAAACTCCCCTCGATGGCCTCGCGGATATTCTTTTCATCCAGAGCAATGTTCGGTCTTAGATACTCAACCATAGCCGCTGGGCCGCAGACCTTAGTCGCTAGCACTAACTTATCTCGATTTTTTCGCTGCGCTATCCAGTTACCTATGTACTCTTCTGTTAAACAACGAGTAGCGGCACCGGTTGGCACTGGATATAACTCTGCCGTATCAATAAAATTAACACCTTGAGCTAATGCAAAATCTAATTGCTCAAACGCCTCACGCTCAGTATTTTGCTTACCAAAAGTCATGGTTCCTAAACAAATACGACTAACGGTTAAATCGGTGTTGGTTAAAGTTTTATACTGCATATCTACCTCTTGAGTAAACTTAGAAATTTATGGAGCAAGCGCGAGTGACCAATAATGAGCTCCGGAACAACGACATTTGACGAGGCGATCCTTCACTGACGACTGCGGGATTTTGCTATTGGCGGTTTCTTACGAGGCCACTGTAAACGCTAAAGAAGTGACCTGTGATATTGTTGCTGGTGACGCATTCATTTGGGTTAATCTCACTGACAGAGTGATTAGTCATCCTCGTTAAACCGGTTCTCATCGCTAGTATGTCGACCACTAGAATTGCCAAAAATTGCTCGCAATTGCGCCACATCTGCTTCGCGAATAAATAGATGCCCGCCCCACTGACAACCTATCACTGTGCCAGACAACAGACAAAAACCCATCGCACACTGACCCAAAACAAGCATCAGAGAATCACCAAAACTCAGTGAGAAAAAAGCAATAGTGGCAAACACAGCACTGACACAAACTGCCGCTAGAAAACTTGGGAAGATAGCAAACATGCCAAAACTTTTACCGCTGAAAACACCGATCACCAACCCGCAGATCATACCGGCAATAGCGATAGCATCTAACCCCGAGAAATTGCCAAATACCTCATAAATAACCACACCACCCAACAGACTGATAAAGACCAGCATCGTTAGTTGAACCCTAAAAAGTTTCATCATAGCTAATAACTAACACTGTTTCCTAAAGCAACAAAAAGGCTACCGATCAAAACATGAAAAGTAACACGATTAGAGCTGGAAGAGAATAATTGTTCACAACACATACAAAGGATCAAGAGGAGCAATAAGAAATATTGCCCCGATAACTAGCACGCTTGAAAATATAGCGATAAAAGGCGCCTTCCAATTCATCTAACTGTGAACGGTTCAGGCTGCTATTGTCTGCGACGTCTGAACGGCCTCGCTATCTGTTCACGGTTAGGTTTTCGCTGAGACAGCGCTTCAAGTCTAGCGACATTACCCCTTTTGGGCTATTTTTAATTTGGCGCGCTTCAGGCGCTCTTGCTTTAAAGCATCTTGTGTCATCGTCACTGAAGCAGCAACGGGTTTGGCTCTAACCACTGGTGCTGTTTTTTCAAGTCTCGGTTTCATCCCCCAAAACAAAGGTGCTTTATAGCCTAAGAAAACCGTGAGTACTAATACTCTTGTCAGAGAAGTAATATCGTTATTAATAGCACCGACAAAAAACAGTGCGGTCACAATACCCACAACCAGTCCGATAAACAAATTGGCGATGTTCGAGAACAAACCATTAAAAATACGTTTATAAATAGGATCCGGAGAGTTATGTTTTGCTTGTACTAGTGAGGCAACTAATACACCTAATGTAGCAAGAATGGGGCAAAGCACTAACAGTGCAACATCTACTGTATTTACATCGATACCCACGATATTCATACTGGCATTAACAAATATTCCAGTATCTGGTCCCTGTGAGAAGGGAAATGAAGAGACACTGCCTTGGGAGGTAGAGGCAATCAATTCAACTTGCGGTAAATGTTTGTCCATGTTTGTAGGCCCACTGCATAAAATGACAAAAAGCTAGCAAGACATTTGAACAATATTTACATCCGTTTCAACGTTGTTCTAAAGCTACATCAGTCTCATCAAAAACAGAAAATCCACTGTCGTCTTTGTTAGGCTAGCTTATACGTTCTTTTGCACTAATTCTTTTTTAATAACTAAAAATATAATAACGATTAATCCATTCTATCAAATATTTGCCAATTTGATATTAGTAATGTACTTTTTTTAAACATTGATAAACATAGCTTTAGCATTTACCCGTAATATCATTCACTCTGATTCATCCCTAAACCCTGATTGTCAGCATCGTCTGCTATTAATTCTATAGTAGAACCCTCTGCGTTTACTAATACGGTGTTACAGCTCAGTTCAATTTAGCTATTGAGGCTAGCGAATAGCTCTGCAATTACTCCCTGTATCATCTAACTTGCGACGTGATAGAGATCCCTCTTTCATGATTTAATATCATCTGGCGAAGCGATATCACGTAAGTAAACTATATAGTCATTTGCAGGGGGCATGGCAGGCACTTGGTACATCATGTCACCAACAAACCCTCGATGATAAGTACCGTGATTAACCACATGCAACAGCATATCCGCGCGAGACATTGAACCTTGTCCACCGCCTATAAAATCAAATTCGATGATCTCTGACAGTGAATTTGCAGAGTGCGATTGTACATATTCGATATACCACAAATCCATCGCTTGCTGTTTCTGCCACAATTGTTGAAGCGGAGGATGGCTATCAGTATTACGAGCAATATAGGGATGAGAGCGATCCAACAAATGTGCTTTAAAAACATCATCAATGACAAACACATGATTCAAAGTGTGTAGCATATTACCAAAACGTGTCTGACGCTTTTTTGTTGCCTCTCCTGCAGGAAGCGCAGCTAGCGCTGAAAAAGTCAGCTCATTAGACCACTGCTTATAGTTTACTAATGTTAATATTTTCTGCTTAAGAATCACTCTTTGCTCCGTTTGCAAAATTTCCTGCTCAAAAATGCGAGATATCTAATAAGCGCTTACTGTGTTGCGATATATTGATTGATTATACGTTGATAAGTTCCATCTTTGCGCATGCTCTGCAACGCCTCGTTAAATTTTTTGATGGTACTATGCAGTTTTCTTTTTTTCGAAAATATAACGTAGGAAATATTCTCTTGCACTGGCGGTGTCAGTTCTTTTACTAACGCAGAAGATTCCATTTTATTGAAGATATCAAGCGCATAATAACTATCTGAGACAAGTACCTGGTAACGGTCTTTTAATAGTTTTCTCATGGTATACGGGCCCTCGCGAGTGCGCGATACATTAGTGAGAATTTCATTAGTAACAGCTGCATCAAAAATTGAGCCGTAACTGTAGCCTTTCACACCACCAAAGCTGTATTTATTCATCTGTGCGAGGTCGCCATTAAAGGTGATTGTCGAGCTTTTTTTCACAAACAAGGAGACCGTCTCAATCATTAAACTATCCGAGTAATCGGCATAGAGTTCTCTCTCTTTGGTTTTATACGCATTAAAAAGACCATCTATTTCTCCTTGTTCCACTTCTTTGAGGCCTCTTACCCAAGTATACATTTGTATCTCAACAGGAATCTTAGCCCTAACAAAGGCCTCCTTGACCAAATCAAAATTAATGCCAGTTAATTTACCCTCATGAAGATAACTGTAGGGAGGATATTCAACGGTCATTATTTTTAGAGGTGCAGCTAATAAAGACCCTAATGATAACGAGCTCAGCAACATAAATGTGAACAGGCGATACATATTAATAAACCTCTAATTTAGACGACAGGCAATCAGAGCCCTACTATTTGGCTCGAGAATACTGGATTGAAATATGTCTAAGGTGATTATTTTCATCGACCGCAACTACGACCACTGCTGTCTTGCCTGATTTTTTCTCAAGGGCACTCGAGGGCATATGTTGAGTTTCAAGTGTCAATCCCATGTCAAGAGCAGTAATTATCAAATAATTTTAGTATATATTTCATACATTACAAATGAATCATCGATCACCGATTTAAAATAACATTGGCTTTATTTGAAGCCGGTTAGTTATAAGAAGATTACTTAAAGGACATTTTAAAAGCCTGAGAAGATACAAAATTCGAGTCTCGGGTTAAATTTTTGTGAGATGTTTCTAACTTATAAATAGAGGAGTCTATGCGGGGTTGGGGATTCTGAGAGCTCTAATAATCACCCTCCCAATAAAGGCCTGCAAAATGATGACCAACAAAGTAATGCCAGTAAGCCCCACAGAGGATGATTGAGGCTGTGCCTTAATAATCTCTAGTAAAACCTTTCCCCACTGTAACTCTTCACTAAAACCTTATTGCGGGTCTCTTTAGCTTGGTACAACGCACGGTCAGCGGACTTATACAACTCTTGCTCTGTAATTGCACCTTGGATGAGTACCACCGCACCAATTGATACTGTTAAGTAGGGGCTAACAGTACTTTTTTCATTGGGTATTTGAAGTGCTGCTACCTTTTCTCTGATAGCGTTTAAGAAAGTTTCGATTTTACTTTGGTCAAGACCGGTTACTAATATCGCAAACTCTTCACCACCGATACGAAAGACATGGTCAGTGGGGCGTTTCATGGCTTTACAGAGCATATCGCTGAGCGTGCGAAGGGCAAAATCTCCTTCCGGGTGACCATACGAGTCATTGAAGCGCTTAAAAAAATCAATATCTAATATTGCCAGCGAAATAGGGACTTTGTTCCTGACGGCCAAACTAATTTGGTTGGAGAGAATTTCATCGTAACTACGACGATTTAATAACCCGGTTAACTTATCAATACTCGCCAATTTTTTACTGGTTAAGTCATGCAAAATATTGGAGAATCCTTCAATTTCAAACTGCTCATTAAAGCTGGGAATGATCGATGACTCAGCCCAGACTGTCTGTCCATTGACGTTGGTATAGGAAATTTCTCCGCGCCACTCCTTTCCCTTGTTAATTTGGTTGAGAATGTTTTTCTCGAGTAATTTATCCCTTTTACTCGCTGACAAGAAAAATTTAGCATTACTATGGATTAACTCTTCACGCCAGCAACCAAAAAAATGGCATAAAGCACTACTGACATCTCTTGTACGACCGTCTTTATCCAGTACTGCGATTAATATCTGTTGATCAATCAAAGCGTGGCGTCTTGCCCTCAGCCTTTCGGTATAAGAGATAGTGCGCCACACAGCCAACATCAGCAATACCACACAGATTATGGCAAAGACAGCTAGCACTACAGTAGCGATGGCAATATTATCGGCCGTTTCTTGCGATTGCTGCTGGTACTGTGCAACTTCCGTTTTAGATCCCTGCTTCAAGCTTCTAACACTGTCGATCAATTTTCCTAAATCAGCACAAGCTTTAGCGACATCTTCGACAACGGCTTGCTCGAGCTTCCCTTCTGACAATAACCCAACGATGTCTTGACGAATGTTTAACCACCGGCTAAAAAGTACTTTACTATGTTGCGTGTGTTGCGTGTGTTGCAACTGATGCTGCAACTGGTGTTGAGAAAGTAATTCAATGGCATCAAGCTCATTAAATACTTTCACTTCGCTTTCTCTAATCAGCCGAAATAATTCATCGCGTTGGCTGTCATCTCCCGCAATAATATAATCTTGTACGCGCCGCTCTATTGTCGTGATGTGAAAATTAATGGTTTTAAGAGATTGCGAAAAGGCGATAGGCTGTTCAATTAAATGACTGAAGCCCTTAATAATACGATTTATTTGGACACTGGAGTTGATGGCAAGTGTTGTTACTATAAAGACAACCGCAAGAAAACCCAAAGCTATCTTGCGCCTATTTAAAGCTTGCGTACCTGTCTGCAGAAACACATCTTTGAGCATAAACGATACGTCCTCTTAAGACAGTTGCTTAGCAAGCACTTAAAACCGCTCGCTGTTAGTTTTTATTAAACTAACTATAGCTTACAACCAGAAAACAAACAGCTTCTATCTCACCGATATTAAGAATGTTATGGGTAATATCACCGCGATAATGGGCCGAATCTCCCTCGTTAAGCTGACTGCGATCAACACCTGCTGTTATCTCTACCGAGCCTTTTTCCACGGTAATAAACTCTCGAGCACCTTCAAAATGAGCAGCGCTTTTAAGCGCTGCTTTGGCACTGATAGAGAGTTCGTAGAACTCGATATTTTTCTCCATATTTAACGGCGAAAGCGTTCTAATTTTACACGAGCTATCACTGCGGTATAAAAAAGCGGGATCGTCGCGGCGAATCACTTCGATTGCCGATGCGGTCCAAGGTTCATCAACTAACTCACCTACCGAGATAGAAAACGCCTGCGCGATACGACATGCTACCGCCAGAGTCGGGTTTGCTTGACCGCGCTCTATTTGCGATAACATCGACCGGCTAACGCCGGAAATAGCGGCAAAACCTTCCAGCGTCCAACCTTTATCTTTTCGTAAACCTTTTACTTTTTCGCAGAGCACTTGGGCAATAGGTTCAATATCTTTTTTCGTTTTAAGCTGGCTACTCATTTTTCTCTCACAACAAAAATCCCATATAAGAGATTTATTTCTTTTAAATTGGATTTTTAAAGGCTACACTATTTCCATTATACAAGATTATTATCCACTATTGGTATATCCATTAGCTGAAATTTAGGTGCTCTTATGCAATCAATGCACGCATTAGTCAAAAAAGAAGCTCGTGAAGGGCTGTGGCTAGAAACTGTCCCCATTCCAGAGATGGGTATTAACGATGTCAAAATTCGGGTACTAAAAACTGCGATTTGTGGGACGGATTTACATATCTATAAATGGGATAGCTGGGCTGAGAAAACCATCCCAGTGCCTATGACGATCGGACATGAATTCGTCGGCGAAGTAGTCGCGGTCGGCGAAAACGTCAATGCCTTTAAGCCTGGTGAAATTGTCTCCGGTGAAGGCCATGTGGTCTGTGGCCGCTGTCGTAATTGTATGGCGGGTAGACGCCACTTATGTGCTCACACTAGTGGCATTGGTGTTAATCGCGCCGGGGCTTTTGCAGAATTTGTGGTATTGCCAATGGCTAACGTTTGGGAGCATCGCCCGGGTATCGATTTAGATATCGCTGCAATGTTTGATCCTTTTGGCAACGCAGTGCACAGCGCGTTGCAGTTTGACCTCTTCAGTGAGGATGTACTGATCACAGGGGCGGGCCCTATAGGTTGTATGGCCGCTGCGGTGTGTAAACAAGCGGGGGCACGTCACGTTGTGGTGACCGATATCAACCCTAAACGTTTAGCAATGGCCGCAAAACTAGGCGCCACGCGCACGGTTGATGTGCGCACTGAAAATTTAACGCAAGTGCAAAGTGAGCTGGGTATGACCGAGGGCTTTGATGTGGGTCTGGAAATGTCAGGAAACCCCACCGCTTTTAACGACATGATTAAGAACATGTGCCACGGCGGTAAAATATCACTACTGGGTATCCCCAGTGAAGAGCAAGCCACCGATTTGAATACAGTGATATTTAATATGCTCACTATCAAGGGGATTTACGGGCGCGAGATGTACGAGACTTGGTACAAGATGTCGGCCATGATAGAAAACGGCTTAGACATTAGCGAAATAATTACTCACAGATTGCACTACACGGATTTCCAACAGGGCTTTGATGCCATGGTGAGCGGTGATGCCGGTAAAGTCATATTAAATTGGGGCAGTAAAGGATAAATTATGTATACAAATTTTCAACAACACTTACAAAGCCAGCTAAATGAAATCAAAGATGCAGGTCTTTACAAAAGTGAGCGCAACATTCTCAGCGCACAGAGCACCAACATTAATGTTAGCCAAGGCCCAGTTTTAAACTTGTGCGCCAACAACTACTTAGGATTAGCCCAACACCCTGATATTTTAGCAGCCGCACACCGTGGTCTAGATGAGTGGGGTTACGGTTTAGCCTCTGTGCGCTTTATTTGTGGTACCCAGCAAATTCACAAAGACTTGGAACAACAACTGGCCGAGTTTTTAGGCATGCAAGATACTATTCTCTATCCCTCTTGTTTTGATGCTAATGGTGGCTTGTACGAAACCTTATTAGGCCCTGATGATGCGGTTATTTCAGACGCACTTAATCACGCCAGCATTATCGATGGCATTCGCTTGTGTAAAGCTCAGCGTTACCGCTACAAAAACCGCGACATGCATGATTTAGAACAACAATTAATTGCAGCGGATGCAGCAGGTGCACGCTTTAAACTGATCAGTACCGATGGCGTATTCTCAATGGATGGTTTTATCGCACCACTTGAGGAGATCTGTGATTTGGCTGACAAATACAACGCCTTAGTGCATATTGATGATAGCCACGCGGTAGGTTTTGTCGGAAAAACAGGCCGTGGTACCCATGAATATACACACTGTATTGATCGGATCGATATCACCACCGGTACTTTAGGCAAAGCATTAGGCGGCGCCAGTGGCGGCTATACCAGCGGTAAAAAAGAGATTATTGAGCTATTAAGACAGCGCTCACGCCCTTACCTTTTCTCTAACACGGTTGCCCCGCCTGTTGTTGCAGGTGGTATAGCGGCTATTAAACTATTGCGTCAATCAACGGCTTATCGAGATCAAGTAGCAGAGAATAGCCAGTACTTTAGAGACGGTATGCAGGCAATAGGCTACGACTTACTGCCAGGCAACCACCCTATCATTCCCATTATGCTGTACGATGCTAAAAAGGCGGCTAAGCTTGCCGAGTGCATGTTAAGCAAAGGGATTTACGTGACCGCGTTTTCTTTCCCAGTGGTGCCTAAAGAGCAAGCGAGAATCCGCACACAAATTTCGGCAGCGCACACTAAAGCAGACTTAGATTTTGCGATTAGCTGTTTTAAAGAGGCAAAAGAAGAGCTGGGGCTGTAACAGACTTGATTGCAGATCACCGGTCTCCAGAGACGACTTAAACGTCGTTATTCTGCAGACCGCTATTCTGCTTTCTAACTTTCTAACTTTCTAACTTTCTAACTTTCTAACTTCAATTACACGCCCGGTAAAATACGGCAGGTAATCGACTTCAAGTATTCTGTTTCTGGGATCGCTGCGTGAATCGGATGATCCGGCCCTTGATGACCCTGTTCAATCACTTGTGCATTACGATCAAGTTCACGCGCGTTAGAACGTATGATATCGATTAAGCTGCTGCGCTCTAAATGCATCGAACAAGAGGCGCTGATTAATATACCGTTTTTACTTAACAGGCGCATCGCTAAATTATTGATACGTCCGTAAGCGCGCTCGCCATTGCGGACGTCTTTACGACGAGCGATAAATGCCGGGGGATCCACGATAATCACATCGAACTTTTCCTGCTCTTGAATCAGTGCTTTACACGAATCAAACGCATCGCCCTGCAAAGCGATTAAACGATCTTGTGCATTGTTCAGCTTGGCATTTTCAACTGCCACATCTAACGCGTATTCAGAGGCATCGACACAAGTTACCTCACTAGCACCCGCTGCCAGCGCTTGTACACCCCAGCCGCCAACGTAGCTAAATAAATCGAGTACACGCTTACCATCAACATGACGTTGCATCGTCGCGCGCGCTAAACGATGATCGTAAAACCAGCCCGTTTTCTGACCGCTCAATACAGGTGCCAGCAACGACACGCCGTTTTCTTCAAAAGGCACTAATTCAGGCACTTCACCTTGTACCACTTGCACGTAACTCTCAAGCCCTTCAGTGGTACGCATTTTACCGTCACAGCGCAATACAATCGCCGATGGGGTAAAAACTTTATTAAGTGCATCGATAATATCTTCAACGACAGCTTCCATACCAGCGGTGGAAATTTGCACTACAAACACATCGTGAAATCTGTCGATGACTAAGCCAGACAATCCGTCGGAATCACCGTAAACAAGGCGGTAACATGGGCTATCAAAGCAGGCTTCACGTAACGAAAGTGCTATATTGATACGATGTACTAGCAGCGAGCGATCTAATCGAAACTTGCTATCACGACCAATAATACGACCACAGATAAGGGTTTGCGGATTCACATAGGCGATACCTAACGGCTTCCCCGTTGAAGCTTCAACGAGCACTTGCTCCCCGGGACTGAACTCTTTTAACGGCGATTTTTTATTATCGACTTCGTTGGAGTAAATCCATAAATGACCACCACGTAAGCGACGGTCTGCGCCTTTGTTGAGTACTAGCGTTCTAAGAGAAGACATGTAAATTCCACTGGTTTGATGACTTTTTCGGCTAACCGAACGTTTAAGATGACTAGCTAATTTGGGGTGAGCATTTTACCTGCACTGAGGTCAAATTGTTACTAAAAGCGCAATTAATCTCTATATACGCGCCAATTCAGGTAATTCCCCTGATAACCCCAGCGCTTGGGCCATCACATGTTGTTTAACCGGCGTCGCTTTGTTAAAAAGTTTCATGCCAAAGTTTCTGGCGATAACAATTGGCGCAGGTTGCGGATCAAACAGCCATTTAAAGCCCTGCATAGTCGCCGACATCTTCAAGTTGTCTGCGTGACGCTCACGTTGAAACTGCTTAAGCAGACGCTCTTCGCCTATTGCCTGCTTGCGCGCTTTTGCGCTTTTTAGTACTTGCACTAAACTTGCGACATCTAACAAGCCTAAGTTAACCCCTTGCCCTGCAAGTGGGTGGATGGTATGACAGGCATCGCCGATTAATACTAAACCTTGTTGTACATACTGCTTAGCATGGCGCTGGCGCAGTGGAAACACCGCCCGTTTTGATACTTGGGTTACGTCATCGAGCTTTGATTCGAACTCAAGTGTCAGCGCACCATTAAACTCGGCTTCTTCAAGCGCCATTAACGCTTTAGCATGCTCTGGCGATGTTGAGAATACAATACTGCTAGTATGTGCATCAGCAAGGGGTAAAAATGCCAGTGGACCATCGCTGGTAAAGCGCTGCCAAGCCGTATTTTGATGCGACTTTTCGGTTATAACGCTCGCAACAATTGCCTGATGCCCATAGTCCCATTGCCACAGTGGAATCGCCGCGAGCTGACGCACCTTTGACATAGCCCCATCTGCACCTATCACTAATTTGGCACTTAAGCTAAGTAACTCTGAATCGCTGCCTGGCAACCCTCTTTCGCCACTTAAGACTCGTGTGCCCTCAGTATTAGGTTCAGTCAAACCTACCACTTTAGTGTTGCAGAGGATGTCTAGATTGATATCTCCCGCTCTGGCAATTAAAGCGGCGATAGCGACGCTGTTTTCCACGATGTGGCCTAGATTCGGCTCGTGTAATTGTGCGCTAGAAAAACTGATTTCACCGCTGCCATCGCCATCCCAAACTTGCATTTTTTGATAGGGCGCCAAGCGCATCGCCGCTATATTTTCCCAAACCTCGAGGTTTCGAAATATATTTTCAGAGGCACGTGTTAGGGCACTTACTCGATTGTCGTAGCTTTCTATGTTAGCAGTTTGTGTCTTTAACTCCCTTAAGCTCTCGGGAAGTTTTAAAACGCTCTCATCACGCCCTTCAACCACCAGCACTTGAAAGCCTTGCAGATGCAATGCAATAGCCGCGGTTAGTCCCACCATGCCGGCACCCACGACAATGATATCTAAATCAGTAAAACGTGAATTATTGACCATGGTTATTTTCCTGCTGCAAATTGGGCATATCACTGGTCAACCCCATTGCTGATCGCGCAAAGAGCGTTTTAGCAGGCGCTGTAATATCTAACAGTTGTAAGCCAAAATTTCGACCTATTACTAACAGCGGGTTAGTGCTAGTGAACAGTTTCATTGACTTATCACTAAAGCCAATGGTGGCAAATTGATCACTGCGTTGTGACTCACGATATTGATTGAGCATTGCATAGTTATCAATAGATATATCATTGCGAAGTGCGCTGATGAGCTGTTCTGCAAGTGCTGCCACACCGCGCAATGCCAGATTAAACCCTTGCCCAGCGATTGGGTGCAAGGTGTGCGCAGCATTGCCAACAATCACTACGCCTTGCCGGACTTGTTCACTAACACTCTGTAATTTAAGTGGATAGCTGACACGTTCGCCCACTTTGATAAAACGCCCGGCGCGATAGCCAAAACGCTCCTGCAGCTGGGTTAAAAATGCCTTATCATCCAGTGCTAGCATTGCTTCTATCTGACCTTTCTCAATCGTCCAGATCAAACCACACCGGTGAGTTCGCGATAGCGACGTGAGCGGTAAAAGCGCCATAGGCCCGGTATCGGTAAAGCGCTCATAGGCGATATTTTTATGGCCGCGATCTAACTCTATATTGCACACTAATGCAAATTGCTGATAGGGCTGTTCGCTGTAATGAATGCCCATCGCTTCACGTAAACTTGAGCGTCCTCCATCGGCCATTACCACCAGTTTTGCGCATATATTAATACTTTCGGCTTTTGCTAAAATAGCAACATGCATGCGCCCGTCTGCTCGCTTAATGCTCTCAACATTCGCTGGGCTATAGATAGTTACATATTCACTATCTGGATGTTGTTCAATATGTTCATAGAGCACTTCACCTAACCATTTATTCTCGATAACAAAACCGAGCGCTGGCACATTTTCAGTTTCGGCGTTTAACCGAGCGGCGCCAAAGCGCCCTTTATCCGAGACATGAATATGTTCTATTGGCTGTGCATGACCTTGCAGTTTTTCCCACAGTGATAACTGTTGGTAAATCTGCGCAGAACCTAAGGCAAGCGCTGTTGCGCGATCATCAAAACTTGGCTGATAACGATCGACACTGCTCGCTCGAAATTCGCTCGCCTCGATGATTGCAATACGCAAATTCTGGCTTTTTGCTTGGGCTAACAACATGGCGGCAAAACTAGCACCCACCATACCCGCACCTATAATGACAATGTCAAAATGACGACTCATACTCTTAATTCCTTACCCACATCTAGGCTTGTGCCATCAGCGCTTCTATATCGCTAATACTTTTGGGCACACCAGCAGTCATCACTTCACAGCCTGTTTCAGTGACTAAAATATCATCTTCAATACGTATGCCAATACCGCGCCACTTTTCATCCACATCCATATTATCGATCGCAACATAAATGCCGGGCTCTACGGTCATTGCCATCCCCGCAGCCAACTCGCGCCACTGCCCTGCTATTTTGTAATTGCCAACATCGTGTACATCCATTCCCAGCCAGTGCCCAAGCTTGTGCATAAAGAAACTGCGATACGCCTCTTGCTCTATAAGCTCATCAACTTTCCCTTGCAATAGACCCAATTCCACCAGCCCAGTGGTGATAATTTTGACAGCGCAATCGTGAATAGCATTAAAATTCACCCCGGGGGCTATCATCGCAATACAGTCTATATTGGCTTTTAGCGTCAACTCATAAAGTGCTTTTTGCGCTGGGTTAAATTGCCCATTAACGGGAAAGGTACGAGTGATATCACCGGCATAATACTGATACTCAGCACCGGCATCTATCAGTACCAAATCGCCATCTAACAGCGGTTGGTCATTGTTAATATAATGTAAAATGCAGGCGTTTTTACCACCGCCAACAATACTGGGATATGCCGCTTGTGCCGCGCCACTCATCGCAAAGTGATGCTGAATATGGGCATCCAGCTGATACTCCATCACTTGCGCATTGCAACTTTGCATTGCTCTGATATGTGCATCTGCTGAAATTTTCGCCGCAATGCGCATCATGTCTTGTTCTGCCGGTGATTTAAATAACCTCATCTCATTGCTAATATCATCGAGTTGCAATAAGTGAGAAGGCGCCACAACTCCGGTTCTGCTGCGCTTACGCATCGTTGCTAGCCAAGTATTTAGTTGGGTATTTAGACGTTTACAACCATGGGAATAATATAGCTGGCTCACTCCGTCAAGCAATTGTGGAATTTTTTCATCTAAGCTTAAGTTACTATAGCCAAAATCCGCACCGTAGTGTTCAACGACGCCCAATTCGCCGCAGCGATAACCGTACCAAATTTCCATTTCGGGATTGCGCGGCTGACAAAAAAGATGATATTCAGTGACCTGATTGCGCTTTATCAGCAACGCCAATGCATCCGGTTCATTGAACCCGCTAAAATAGAAGAAAGTACTATCCTGACGAAATAAATAATCCACGTCGCTATTACGACTGGCCATGGATGCCGCTTGAATGATGACGGCGCAATTATCTTCTAACTGATCTAGCAGTGTAGTACGTCGCTGCGCAAACTCTTTCGCAGAAATGGTCTTAAGCATAGATAATCCTTTAAGAGCGCGGTTCTATTCCCCAATCACTCGGTTAATTAATACTTGAACCGGCGCTTGCTACGCACTTAGCACAAGTTTTGATCCCACAGCGGTGTAACAAACACTCATTGAATTTTTAGCTGCTGATGCAGGCTCCGCCTATAACATCTCTATTGATAAACCAACAGGTTACGCTATTGATTTACTCCAAAGCTATGGATTCAAGTAGCGCTTAGTGTAACGTTGGCTTTTCTTCAGGTTGCGCAGCAGGCGGTGCAACATTGCACTCTGTAAAAATAAATACTGCCCCCATGCGAACGTACTCAGCCAGCTCAAAAAAGTCGTTTTCACTGTCCTCGTTTTCTTCTAAATCCACGCTCGCCACTTGTGCAATTTGCCCTAGGTCATTGAGCATTTCTTTTGCATCTGTGCCCATGGTTTTGTCTGTTTGGCGCCCTTGAGTACCAAATCCTGCCAGGAACCCCTGCACCCATAACCCAAGAGATTCAACACGCTGGCTTATTTCGTAGTCATCATCGGGGATCAGTAAATCCAAGCTCATGGTGTTACTTTCCAATTGAGTTAAGCTCTGCTGATACAACCCTACCAGCCCCACTTTACTGCTCTCTTGGCTAAATCGCTCAATGTCTAAAAAGTCATTGGCCATCTGTAACCACAGTTCTTGGGTTAAACGCGCGCCACTGGCGAGTTGCCCGGCGACCAAACCGTGTAATTCAGCAGGCGAGACCATGGTAATTTTTTCAGTCACTAACAGGTTAGCAATATCGTCAAAGGTCAACTTTTCGATATTAATAGGGTTGTTGTCGCTCATAAAGTTCCAATTTGTATTTGTAATAGCCGTTTTAAGATAACTTAAATACGCTAATTTATGATCCCCGTGGCAAGCGTTAACTTTAGCTTCCTGTTCACCGGGGACAGAGTGTGTTCAAGCGTTAAAAGTCAACACCAATTACAGCATGCTGCAGGCAAATATATATTAAGTGATTTAGAGTGCCTCTTATTCATCACTATAAACTCTATTATATCTACAGCAATTGATTTTCATTCCTACACACTGGCATTATACTTAATTCGTTATTGAAATTTATACCTTTATATAATTTCAAACGACTTTTAGGAAAGCTGCTTTAAAAACAGCCATGAATTTAACACAATAGCCTATATTTTTTGAGCATTGTTAACTCGACACTTATTTTAGGCTTATAACTATTTCTTTTGGAATCACTGATGAGCGAATCATATCTAGCGCAACTTGAAGTGCAAATTGAAAGACTACTCGTCCACTGCGACAACATGGAAGAAAAGATACAGCAACTGCAATCTAAGACTGAAATTGCCAATCAGGCTGAACAAGCGCGCAGAGACGAGTATCAAGTACTAATGACCCGCTACAATGAGTTAGATAAAGACCTGCAGGATATGAGTGCAAAAGAGCTGCGCGCAAGATCATCTGAACAACAGGCACTACAAGAAAAAGCCAAGCTTTCTCAACTCAATGATCGCACCCGCAACCATATCGAAAAAATGATCAGCCGCCTGAAAGCGCTGGAGCAAAACGCATGAACAAAAACGTAACTATTAAATTATTAGGCAAAGAATTTGTAGTTGGCTGCCCCGCTGAAAACGAAGCCGATTTAGTGGCTTCTGCCAATCATCTCAACGAAAAAATGCAAGAAATCCGCGACAGCGGCAAAATTTTAGGGATGGAACGCATTGCAGTCATGGCCGCGCTGAATATTTCAAATGAGCTTTTATCTGGCAAAGTAGAGCAGCGAGAAAAGATGGAAGATACAATGTTACGTTTATCCGAAAAAATAAATAAATCATTGGACAATTAACACTGACTGCAAAGTATTGTGCAACAAGCTTTGCAGTAACATACAACTTATAGAGACATCTACCTCCATCCAAAAGCTTCAGCTTTAAGCACATATTACAAAAAAGTTACTTGCTACTATCCCAGCGTTCACTAAGAGTATGACACGCTCTCCTATTCCCCCAACATTGGCAAAATTAATTATTAAAGATAGTTAATCTTGGCTTATATCTTTGGGTCATATATGCTTGATTTTTACTCTAATCAGGCAAAGGAATGCAGATCACAAAAATATCCCGCGCTGTTTTATACTTTATTATCTTGCTGTTAGGAATATCGACCTCACAGCTAGTATGGAAAGCGGTCGACCTTAATTTCGCTGTTAGCGATGAGAATCAAGGCTTTGCCGCTATAAACCCAACGCCTAACAAGACCAATATCAACCATAATTATCTCAATACTATTATTAGCTCACAGGTTTTTGCAGAGGCCGCTGCCACAAACACTGTCATGTCACTGCCAATTAAACAGCAAAAGAATGTTAAACAAACCAAGCTAAACCTTCGTTTAACGGGCCTTATCAAAGGTAACCCCTCTGTGGCCATAATCGTTTACAAAGGGCTGCAACGCTCTTATCTACCCGGTGATTTTATCGTCAATTCCAGTAGGCAAAAAGTGCAACTTGATCAAGTACAACACAACTATGTCACTATCATTAACAACGGTGTACAGGAGCGTCTGAACTTACCTAAATTAAAAAGCACATCGAGTCTGACGGGTATTTCAAGTGCTTTTAAAGCCCCTGCCCGAAGCGCTGAACTGGAGCTAGATTTGCGATCTGCAGCCATCAAAGCATTGCTGGGAAGTCAACCGCGGGCCACGATTATGGCTAACCCACTGTCGCTTGCAAAATTCATCCAGATCAGTCCAAGTATTAATAAAGGCAAATTGAAGGGGTATACCATTGCCGCAGGATTCGACAATAGACTGTTAAAAACTGCGGGTTTACAAGCTGGGGATATCCTGACACATATTGACGGTCAAGCAGTCACACAATTGACGATCCCCGCTATGTTCTCCCTGCTGGAAACTAACAACCACTTGCAAATCACTCTCAGCCGACGGGGATCAATACTCACTATGGACATCAAACTTTAACTATGAATTTAAGACAAATACGCCTTACTCTGAGCTTACTTTTTGCCGTTGCGTTTAGCAGTAGTATTTTTAGTGCCAACAACAGTGTTGTCAACACTGATGGTCAAACTGATAAATATACGCTAGATATGCGTGGTGTTGAAATTCGCGAGTTTATCAATACTATTTCTAAAATGATCGGTAAAACTATCATCACTGACGCCAAGGTCAGAGGTAAAGTGGACATCCAAAGCCCCTCTGAACTAACCGCCGACGAGCTTTATGAAATATTTTTAGTGCAGCTGGGTATCAGCGGTTTCTCAGTGGTGGATACGCAAAACGGCCTGCTAAAAGTTATCCCCTCGCAAGGCGCCAAACTTGAGGGGACCCGCATCTCTGATAGCGCAGATGTTGGAAACTCTGAAGCATTAGTCACACGTATTGTCGAAGTTAACAACGTCAACGCCAACCAACTGGCGGCCACTCTGCGACCACTGATTGATCCGCGTTTAGGTATTATTGCCGCCTACGAGACATCCAATGTTATTTTAGTCACCGACAGATCATCAAATGTGCGGCGCATTGCGCAGATCATTGCCAAAGTAGATCAGGCCGACTCACAAACTTTAGAACTCATTCCACTCTACAATGCCTCAGCGGTAGAGCTCGAACGCATTTTGAAAAACTTAACGCAACAAGCTAATGGCAAGCAAGCTGTCAGTAACGGCTCAATCATTACCTCTGATCAGCGTACCAACATGCTGATTGTGAAAGCCGATGCCAACATGCGTAAAAAGATTCGCCGTATCGTCGGCCAACTCGACTCAGAAGTTCAGACCACCTCTAATACCAAAGTCATCTATCTAAAATACGCCAAAGCCAAAGAGATATCACAAGTATTAAAAGGCATTAGCGACACCATTATTAAAACCGAGGAGCAAAAACAAAGTGGCGCTGATAATACCTTAAGCAGCAATATTAACATTGATATTCACGAGCCGACTAATACGGTGGTAATGTCAGGTAGTCCGCATATTATTAAAACGCTAGAGACGATTATTACCCAACTTGACATTCGCCGCGCCCAAGTATTAGTCGAGGCCGTTATTGCCGAAGTATCGGAGGACAAGGCAAAAGAACTGGGTGTGCAATGGCTGATTGGCAGTACCAACAGAGGCTATGCAGGCTCCGGTTTTAGTACTAACAATTCACCCAACATTATCACTGCTGCTGCCGCTATTGCGGCAGGTGAATCAGCGGGATTTGGCAACGGTTTAAACTTTGGACTTGGAAAAATCAGTGACGGGGGCGTAAGTTTTGCAGCTCTTATCAATGCCATCGAAACCGACGAAGATTCAAATTTACTCTCCACCCCTAGCATTGTCACCTTAGATAACGAAGAGGCTTATATTCAAGTGGGACAGGAAATCCCCATTATCACCACCTCTTCGACAACCACGGCTAACAATCCATTTCAGACGGTTGAACGCCGTGATATCGGCATAAAGCTAACAGTCACTCCGCAAATAAACGAAGGAGATGCTATACAACTCTATATAGAGCAAGAAGTGTCCACGGTAAATACTGACGTCAAAGCCTCTGATATTGTCACTGATAAGCGCTTAATAAATACCTCAGTGTTAATCGATGATGGCGGCGTCATTACTTTAGGCGGTTTAATCGAAGAGAAAATTGAAGATACCCATTCAAAAGTACCCTTACTTGGCGACATCCCATTAATAGGAAAACTATTTAGCTCCAGAACGGCCACCCGTAAAAAGCGCACTTTAATGGTTTTTATTCGCCCGACCATTATTCGCTCTCAAATAGTCGCTAATGAACTTAGTAGCAGTAAATATAATTACTTATACGCACAGCAAGTACTGTTTAACGCCAGCAATTCTGCGCTTTACCCAAAAACGCAAGACACCATCAAACACTGGCGGCAACAAGGGGCGATCCCCGACTTAGATTTAACCTCAAAGCGCTCCAGAAGCACCCCAAAAGAGCAATTGCCAGCACCACTGGCCCCTGCAGACATCCCCATTATTGACCATTCGTTCAAGGCGCAATAAACATGCGTAACGAGCCGGTGTTTAGTTTTGTCTTTGCCAAAAAACACAACGTGCTGGCAGTCTATGATAGCGACAGTGGCACTGATATATACTACAGTGACGCCACCAGTCTCGATGCTTATTTAGAAGTTGAACGCTGCTGTGTACAACCACTTAACTACCATCAAAAAAAACAGTTACAACTTGAGGACGACATCAGCTTAACCTATCAAGCCGCACAGAGTGAGCTCAGTGATATTGACGAGCTCAACGATGTTATCGATTTAGACGAACTGGTTGAGAACATGCCTGAAAATGTCGACTTATTAGATGCGCAAGACGATGCCCCTATTATCCGGCTAATCAACGGCTTATTTGCCAGTGCGCTGCAACAAAACGCCTCCGATATTCACATTGAAACTTTCGAGCACAGCATGTCAGTACGATTTCGCGTCGATGGTATGCTTAAAGAAGTGCTGACCCCTAATCGCAAAGCCGCCCCCTTATTAAACTCTCGTATTAAAGTCATGGCTAAATTAGATATTGCGGAGAAGCGAGTCCCTCAAGATGGCCGAGTATCTCTGCGCATGGCAGGTAAAGCACTAGACGTGCGGGTATCTACTATTCCCTCATTGTATGGCGAGCGCATAGTACTGCGTCTATTAGATACACAAGCGGCACAACTAGACCTCACCCACTTAGGTATGCCCGCGCACTGTTTAACAGCCTTTACCCACTTACTCAACCAGCCTAATGGTATCATTCTGGTCACAGGGCCTACAGGCTCCGGTAAAACCACCACTTTATACGCAGGTTTGAGTGGTCTAAACAGTAAAAGCCGTAATATTCTCACCATCGAAGACCCGATAGAATATGCACTGGAAGGTATCGGACAGACTCCCGTTAATGAAAAGTCAGCGATGAGTTTTGCCAAAGGTCTACGGGCAATATTGCGCCAAGATCCGGATGTAGTAATGATTGGTGAAGTACGCGATGAAGAGACCGCGCAAATTGCTGTACAAGCGAGTTTAACCGGCCACTTAGTGTTATCAACACTACACACCAATGACTCATTCGGCGCTATTACCCGCCTGCAAGATATAGGTGTTGAACCTTACCTTATCGCCTCATCGTTGAAGGGTATTTTAGCGCAGCGTTTAGTGCGAAAATTATGCCTAGAATGTAAAGCAGCTGCCACTCTGAGCCAAGCAGATGCCATAGCGTTGGGCGATGTCGATCTCACCGGCAGCCCAATCTATGAAACTACCGGCTGTCTTGCATGCCATCACACCGGCTATCGCGGTCGCCAAGGGCTATATGAATTACTCATAGTTGATGCAAACTTGGCCCGTCAGATTCACGAAAACCACGGCGAGCCGAAAATGCGCCAGCACTTAGCCGGGAATTTTAATTCTATGCTCGATGAGGGCCGTCATTTAGTCTTAATGGGCGTGACTTCTACCTCAGAAGTACTCAGGTCAGTCAGGGATTCTCTGCAACATGCCGTTCTTTGATTACACAGCATTTAATGCTGCCAACAAGCAACAAAAAGGTCAGATCGAAGCGGACTCTGAGCGCAGTGCCAGAACTTTATTGCGCGACATGCAGCTATTGCCCATCAGCGTTAGCGCCGCGGCCATTAAAAGTACTAGTCGCAAACAAAAACGCCGTGTTCCGAGTAAAGATATCGCCCTATTTACTCAGCAATTTGCCGCACTGGTACAATCTAACATCCCCTTGGAAGAAGCGTTGCGAGTGGTGGCCGAGCAAACGCGCAACAAAAACCTCAAACTCACCCTGCAAGACATTAGAGCGAAAGTACTCGCAGGCTTTTCAGTAGCAGAGAGCATGCGTGAGCACTCCAAGATCTTCTCGCCGGTTTTTCAAGCGCTGGTGCAAGCAGGCGAGCAAACAGGAGCATTAAGCCAAGTGCTATTAAGACTGGCGGAACACACGCAACGCAGTCAAAAGCTACGCAATACAGTGATACAAGCCACCGTTTACCCGCTAGTACTGACCATTGTCGCCTTCAGTATCATCTCGCTGCTGATGGCCTTTGTCATTCCTAAAGTCGTGGCGCAATTTGAAGGCACAGGTCAAGCGCTACCGCTGATCACAAAAATCATGATCAGCTGCTCAAATTTCATCCTAGATTACGGTTTATGGGTGGCGTTGTTAATGGCCTTGTTCGCCATCATCTGGCGCCAGCTACTTAAAAATGAGCATTTTTTACTTAAAATACACCGCTATTATTTAAAGTTGCCTGTGGTTGGTTTCCTCATTATAAACTTAGAGACTAGCCGCCTGCTTGGCACTGTTAGCATCATGTTAAACGGTGGCTCGGCGCTATTAGATGCTTTGAGTGTCAGCGGGCAGACCTTGCACAATCGATCTATTCGCGAAGCTTTAGCCGAAGTGACGAAACATGTAAAAGCGGGCCAATTATTAAGTAAAATGCTCGAAAATGCACAGATTTTTCCGCCCATTTCTGTGTACATAATCGCTAATGGCGAACACAGCGGAGAGTTAGCGAAAGCGCTTGAGCAAGCGGCCGAGCAACAGGAAAATGAGTTAAATAATAGCATAGGCATCGCCACTAAATTGATAGAGCCGATACTCATGCTGGTTTTTGGCATATTAGTTTTTGCCATTGTACTGGCCATTCTATTGCCTATTTTACAAATGAATAATTTTAGTCAATTATAAACGCTTGGAGACCCTAATAGATGATTAACAAAACAAAAAAACAATTTAAGCTACAGGGGTTTACCTTGTTAGAAGTGATGGTCGTGATCGTCATTATTGGCTTGTTAGGCACAATAGTCACTCCCTATATACTAGACAATTTAGACACCGCCAAAGTAGAAAAAACCAAAGCAGACATTCACTCAATCGAACAAGCTTTAGATCAATACAAGTTAGATAACAACGACTACCCAACGACCGACCAAGGTCTCGAGAGCTTAGTCAGCAAACCATCAATTAGCCCAGAGCCGAAAAACTATCGCCCCTCAGGTTATATCAAGCGCTTATATCAAGACCCTTGGGGCAACCAATACCGCTACTTGCAGCCAGGAGAACACGGCCTATTTGACTTGTACTCTATGGGCAAAGACAACGAGAGCGGTGGTGAAGGGTTAGATGCTGACATCACAAACTGGACCCAGTAGACAGTGCGCGCTGCTACAAAAGAGAGCAATAGAGAGTCAGGTTTTACTTTGCTTGAAATCATGGTGGTGATAACGATTGTAGCGCTGATGGCTAGCGCGGTGGTACTGACTATCCCCGATAGTAAATCGGCAGTTTCACAATACCACACGCCAAAGGCGCAACTCGCCGCACTATTGCGCTCACTCGCTCAGCGCGCCCAATTAAAGCAACAGTGGCACGGTCTGTATTTTGTAGACAACAGTTATCAAGCAATGATTTTTAGCACCAGAGAATGGCTGTTTATTGCCGACAAAAAGCCTGTTGAATTAACGCCAGAGCAATCTTACTCGTTGCTCATAGACAATAAGATCATCGATACCCGCAGCTTTACTAAAGATTATCAAACGATCAATAAAAGCCCGCAAATATTGATCTCCCCAGCCGGTATTTACAATCACTTTGAGTTGCGGTTTGGCGATGATCAATCCACACAAGCTAACTTGAGTGATCCTTATGCCAGCCTTTAATTTCCGCTCAACAAAACAGCAGCAGTGCGGTTTTACTTTAATTGAAGTGATGGTGGCACTGTTTATTTTATCTGCTGTGGTCGGCGCGCTGTCTTTTGCTGTCACTCAATCTACCAGTAATATAGGCCAGTTAAAGCAGCGCCAATTCGCCCTATGGGTGGCACAAAACAATCTCAATTTACATTTAATCGGCGCTCATTCGGATAACCAGGGAGAAAGTACTTTTGCCGGCGGTAAGTACCTTTGGCAGGTTTCAGAGTCCAATACTGACACCAAAAATTTCAAAAAAATTGTCATTAAGGTTGCCAGTATAAAAACACCTGAGTATCTATTAGCAGAGCTTATCGCCTTTAAAGATGTGTCCAAACATGAGTAAGCGAATGCTCGCCGTACAGCAACGCGGTTTCACTTTATTAGAGTTAATGATAGCAATCTCAATTACCGCGGTCATTGGCATCATTTCAGCGACCATGCTCAGCGGCACTATCGCCAACCACGTGCAAGTGATGGCTGAGGAGAAAAAGTTACTCACTCTGGAACGCGCCCTACATATTATTCGCTCCGATATCGAGCAAATAGCTTTGCGCCCTGTTATTCAAGATATTTTCCACACTGATACCTTTGTCCCATACATTGACAAAAATCACTTTAAGGGTGATGCCAGCTTGCTTGAATTTAGCCGCTACCATCGATACCCGGGGAGCTCGCGCATTGAGCAAAAGCTAGTGCGGGTACGGTACTTATTAGAGAATCGACAATTGTTCAGAGAGAGTATTAATACCGATTTTCCAAGCCCCAATCAAGTTTGGCAAAAACAGCTAATTTTAACCGGGGTTAACCAGCTAGATTTCGCCTACTTCTTTGATCGCTGGGAAAGTTTTTTGGCAAATGACAAAAAATATCCATTGGCTATACGTTTGACATTGCAGACAGATAATTGGCAAAACATTGCATTAATCACACGACTCAGTGGTATAGATCAATGATCAGAGACACTCTTAAGCCACTTGCCAGTAGAAATAGTGGCGCGGCACTCATTTTAGTATTAGGCGTATTATCAATTATCAGCATTCTTAGCCTGCAAGTGATAGAGACAACTAACAACTTAGCCGCAGCCCAAGCGAGTCAGGGTCAGCTGCAACAAAGTTACTGGTACGCCAAAGCTGGCGAGGAATATGCCAAAATAATTAGCCGAGACAATTTGTATAAAAAGATGCTGCACGCTGAGCATACCCAGTTGCGCTTTCCTATTGTTGATGGGGAAATACAAGTCAGTTTACAGCCTATGCAGAATTGCTTTAATCTCAACAGTTTGTCACAGCGAAGTGGTATTGATGTGTTCAACAGAGTTTTTTTTGACACTATTGACAACCCCAATATTAGTGGCGATACGCCAAGAGCAAAGGCCGAGCAAGCGCTTGATGAAAACCTATTGGGACTGCCTTTAAAAAGGCTGCAAATTAGAGCCCTCTTTTCCGAGTTTGAAATCAATGCGCAGCGCGCTCAGTTTTTTAGCGACCGCCTCATTGACTGGCTCGATGAAGACAATATCCCCAGCGGCAGCGACGGTGCTGAAAATACTTATTACGCAACGGCCAGCCCCTCGCGTGAAACACCCAATCAGCATTTATTAATCGCAGAGGAAGTAGAGGACTTTTTGGCCTCTGATGAACAGGAATTTGCGGCGGTTTTGCCGCTGTTATGCGCCCGCCCTGGAGACAACAAATTACAGGTAAACATCAACCAACTAAATAGCAATAACGCGGTTTTATTAAGCGCCATCTTACTCAATAAAATTGATCTTGATACCGCCAAAAACATCATTAAAGAACGCCCCGCTAACGGCTTTGAAAGCCTGCCAGAATTTTGGAAACTGCCCGCATTTGATGGCTTAAAAATCAGTATTATGCAAAAAAAGGCCTTTGTACTGGAAAACCGCTACTACCGTGTCAGCAGCAAAGTCAGTTATAAAACAGCAAAATTTACTTTACACTCACTGATAAGAGTCAATTCCAAAAAACAAGTGCATGTCATTTCAAGAACATACGGAGTCAATGCTTGAGCATCTATCTATTCATTCAATTGCCAGCGGGGGAAGCAATCAATCAGGATTGCTGCGTTCAATGGCTGCACTGGGACAGTAATTTGGCCGACAGTATAGCCAGTGGTAAAGCTCACGCAAAAGAACTCATGGCGATAGCGGCCAAGCACAGCCACAGTATCAATGTATTAATCACACCCGGTGAAGCAGTACGTTCAATCAATGCCAGCTTGCCTAATAAATCTAAAGCCGCCATGAGCACCATCCCTTTTCAACTTGAAGAACATTTATCTAGCAAACTGGAGCATGTGCATATTGCCAGCGGCCAAGTCATTGACGGACAAGTGCGCTCTTTAGTAGTAGACAATGCCATAATGCAACAGTGGCAAAAATTCGGAGAACAGAGCCAAATCACTTTTCGCTACATAGTGCCGGACTTTTCACTACTGCCTGTGCAGGATGATGGCGGCAGTCTGTGGAGTGATGGACAGCGAATACTCATTAACAGTTTGGCCTTTCAAGGTAGCATGTCGGCGCTGGCCTATCAGCAGTTCCAATCGGTTTTTTGGCCAAAGACCAGCGCTCTATTAACGCTCTACAGTGCTGCAGGTGAGCTAACACAATTCCCAGCGGCTGCAACGCATGCAAATACTGATCTGCTTAAGCTGATCACTGCGCACTTTACTGAGACACCGCAGGCAAACCTAATCAATTTAGCACAGGGACAATATCAGCCATCAAGCCAAGCTAGCTTACCGTTAAAGCGGTTCTTAGCACCGACCATTGCACTGGCACTATTGCTATTGTCGTTGATTGCACTGGCAGTTACCGACAATTATCAGTTGGCAAAGCAAAACCAACAGCAAGAAACACAGATGATATCGCTGTATAAAAGTCTTTTCCCCAATGACAGACGCATTAACGACCCCTATGCACAGATGCGCGGCAAGCTTAAAAACACAGCGATTAACAGCAAACAAAATTTCCTCAGCTGGCTGGCGACAGTCGCTCCGCTATTAAAACAACATAAAATAAAACTGGTTAACCTCAAATATAACACTGCACCAAGGGCGTTAAGGTTGCAGATAGAGGCCAGTGATTACAATAGCTTGGAAAACTTTGCCAGCGCTATCAATCAACAGCAAAAAACGCCGTTTAATGCCAGTTTAGGTACTTTGCAAAAATCATCGCTCAAGCAGAGTGTTACTTCGCTACTAACACTGAGGGAGACAAAACATGCTGATTGATCACTACCATGCGCTGAGCAGGCGAGAGCAACTGCTACTAATTTTCTCAGCGCCTGTGATTATCTTGTTACTACTTTGGATTTTAATGGTTAAACCCATTATTGATAGCCACAACTCCCTGACAGCTAAGATTGCCAGCAATCAAGCAAAACTTGCGTGGATGCAAAGCAATGCTGTTCGTACCGGCAATAGCCGCAACTCAACAAATGGCACCTCTGCTAACAACAAAAGCCAGCTGCGCCAGCAGATGAACAAGCTGCTAAAGCGGCATAACTTATCGGTTGAACGCATCCAGAACATCAATCGAACAAATATCAGCTATAGATTTGATAACGCTAAATTTAACAGTGTATTAAGGCTTATTGATAACATTGAAAAACAACAGATTGGCTTGGCTGAAGTACAATTTTCAACCGCTAAACTCAATGGTTTTGTGAACAGCCGTTTAGTGGTCGCATTTAGGGAATAGAGCAATGCTCAGAGCGCTAATATTTTTTATTCTGGTACTGGTCATATCACTGATCTATAACTATCCAATGCGCTGGTTTTATCAGCAAGTGAAACCCGATACAGACCTTATTGTGTTAACCAATATAACAGGGACAATTTGGTCTGGCAGCGCCACTGTGCGAGCGACCAATACAAACCTCAACTACACAGCGGATAATTGGCAGTGGGGGTTTCAATTACTGTCTCTTTTTAAAGGTCAAATGAATTGGCAGGTAAAGCACACTGCGCAGAATATTGAAGCGAAAGTCGGCACTGATATCTTAGCCTTTGGACAGCGGTTACACTTTGAATTACTTTCCAATATCAACGCATTAGCAGTTATTCACCCGAGATTAAATTTAGTCTCAGGCAACCTCAGCGGTGCGGGAAAACTGATAGCTCCAATGACCTGTAAAGAAGGCAGTAATGTCTGGGATATTACTCTTAATAATCTCAGTGTATTAGCTTTCAAGTTGCAACAAATTGATTTCTTAATTGCTTGCGCTCAAGCCGGGAGCTTTGAGATTAGCTATCATAGCCAGGATCCTGATACACAGCTTAAAGGTGAGCTGCAAATTGATCGCCAAGGCAACTTTCAAACCAGTGCTAGGGCAAGCTCTAGCAATCAGCAAATAGCCGAACAGCTAGCACAGCTGGCCAGTAAAACACTCAGTAAAGGTCGCTACTTGTTAGAGTGGCAAGGTAATGTGAGAGATCTCTAAACAGGATTAACTCCCCTGTGTATAAATAGCAAACAACTGACTGTAAATTGTATTTTTTTCTATTTTTTAGCGGTAATTTGATGCAATGGGGGTATAATCCTTTTGTCCCTGGGGTGTTCGATCGTTGGTGTAGTTCCTCGAGCCTATTCTTCCAAACATGGGTGCTGTTTTGTGGTTATTGTGTGCATGTCCGTTTACGGAAAGCCTAATGTAATTCAGTAGCTCCCTCCTTGAACCTCC
>Ga0105357_10000012_pt1 | contig 67797 bp, 65 predicted proteins | sample GOMGulsemesocosm_4_FD_83660 | JGI IMG/M metagenome (GOLD analysis project Ga0105357, IMG submission 83660) | Methane-oxidizing microbial communities from mesocosms in the Gulf of Mexico - GOM15B Gulf of Mexico | ecosystem: Environmental > Aquatic > Marine > Cold seeps | place: USA: Gulf of...
ATGGCCCGTGATTGTGCGGATACAGGGATACGGTCGGTGAGCGACTTCAATCCCGGCATATAGGCACAGGCTAAGGCAGCGCCAGAAAGGAACCGCCACGGAAGCGCCGACCAAAAATCGGTCGCATGAAATGCGAACCCGTATGCCCCAACAACCGCCAATAAGTTACCGAACAAAACGACGCGCCGAGCATCTACACGGTCGGTGAGAGTTGACGAAATTAATCCAAAAATTGTGAAGCCTAAAAAGAAGACACCATTTACCCAGCCCGCCTCAGTCCCGCTCAACCCCCAATGATCAAAGAAATAGGGGGTTAAAGCTGGAAAAGAGGCAAAAGGTGTCATCGCCAAAACCTCGGCGATGCAAAAATAAAGGGTCAGGCGCGCTGGTGTCATCTAATTTTGACTTATGCCGCAGGCGGAATGGTTTCCTGCATAGACGGACGTTTTGCAAATTCATCAAACCATGCTGTCAGATTTGGGCGGCCTTCACGCCAGTTTTCGTGGGAGAAACGGAAATCGTGGTACCCAAGGGCACAGCCGATTGCAATTGTTGCGATATCCAGTTTTCCAGAAAATTCAGCAGCCTGAATTTCCAATAGATCCAATGATTGCTCCATCGCAACGCGCAAACGAGCATTCCAAGTTGGTGAGCCTTCACCTTCTGGCATAGCCGCACTATCCATGCGGCGTTGATACGCACAATCGGTGAGACCGTTCGCGGTCGCATGTAATGTCATTACTTTTGCACGTTCAAGACCATCTTTCGGAAAAAGAGAAGGCCCCTCGGAGATATCGTCAAGATATTCACAGATTACGATCGAATCATAAATTGCGTCACCGCTATCAAGTTCGAGGCTTGGAATTTTTCCAAGCGGATTTGCACGGTTGATGCCTTGAAAAATGTCACTTGTATCTGGGCTAACAAGTTCGATTTTGTCTTGCAAACCTTTTTCCATGGCGAGCACCATGACTTTTCTGACAAACGGCGAAGTGGGGCTGTGGCATAGCTTCATTGGAGCACCTGAATTTAATTATTTAGAAGAGCAAAAAAAGAAGGGGCCAGATAAACACCCGGCCCCCTATTTTTTCTAATTTGGAACGTAAGGTCAAGAATTAATGGTACGACCTGCAACGGCGAGCGCTGCTTCTTTAACTGCTTCGTTCAACGTTGGATGCGCATGGCAGGTTCGTGCAATGTCTTCTGAAGATGCCCCAAATTCCATTGCAATCACGCATTCATGGATAATAGTTCCCGCATCTGGACCAATAATATGAACACCCAGAACTTTGTCGGTTTTCTTATCCGCCAGAATTTTTGCAAACCCGTCCGTTGATCCAACCGCCCGCGCACGACTATTAGCCATAAACGGAACCTTACCCACGGCATATTCAATACCGGCTTCTTTAAGCTGCTCTTCTGTTTTACCAACAGTTGCAACCTCAGGCCATGTGTAGATAACGCCCGGAATTGTATCATAATTGATGTGAGGCTTTTGACCGGCCATCATTTCAACGCAGACAACTGCTTCATCTTCGGCTTTATGCGCCAGCATAGGTCCATCGATGACATCGCCAATGGCGTAAACCCCATCCACATTGGATTTAAAGCTCTTATCAACCATGATGCGGCCCGCCTTGTCACGTTCAACACCCAGATCATCTAGACCCAAGCCTTCGGTGTAAGGACGGCGGCCAATGGCAACCAAGACCACATCCGCTTTGAGAGTTTCTGAACTTCCACCTTTGGAAGGCTCCATAGTCAAGGTAACGCCGCCTTTGGCAGTTTTCGCACTTGTAACCTTCGTCCCAAGCTTGAATTTCATCCCTTGTTTCTTCAAAGTCCGTTGCGTGGTTTTCGCAACTTCATTGTCAGTGCCCGGTAGAACGCGGTCCAAAAACTCAACAACAGTTACTTCAGCGCCCAATCGACGCCAAACTGTTCCAAGTTCCAAACCAATAACACCAGCGCCGATCACAACCATATGTTTTGGAACTTTTGGAAGTTCCAGCGCACCTGTGGAGGAAACAATTTGTTTCTCATCTATATCAACATTTGGAAGCGGCATAACATCGGAGCCCGTGGCGATCAGGATGTTCTTCCCCTTGATCACTTTGTTTTCCTCGCCGGTCACTTCAACACGACCACCGCCTTGCAGCTCGCCCGCGCCTTTGATGTAGGTCACTTTGTTTTTCTTTAAAAGAAATTCAATGCCCTGCGTCAAACTGGTGACAGTTGTATCCTTTTGTCCAAGCATCGTGCCAAGATCAAGCTTAACGGATCCAACCATGATGCCGCGGCCTTCCATATCATGTTGAACTTCTTCGAAAAGTTCAGAAGATTTTAGAAGTGCTTTTGACGGAATACAGCCCACATTCAAGCAGGTCCCACCAAGTGCACCGCGTTTTTCAACGCAAGCGGTTTTCATTCCAAGCTGAGCAGCACGAATTGCTGCAGTATAACCACCGGGGCCACCACCGACCACGATCAGGTCAAAAATATCGTCACTCATGCCATCCCCCTTTAGGGAAGTAACTTTTAAAAATTATACTTCAAGCAGCAAACGCTGTGGATCTTCCAAGGCTTCTTTCACACGAACAAGGAATGTTACTGCTTCTTTGCCGTCGATAATCCGGTGATCATAAGAAAGTGCCAAATACATCATTGAGCGAATTTTAATCTCTCCGTCTATGACCATTGGGCGTTCCTGAATTTTATGCATCCCCAGAACAGCAGATTGCGGGGCGTTCAAAATAGGAGAGGACATCAAAGATCCATAAACACCACCATTGGAAATGGTAAATGTGCCACCAGACATATCTCCCATGGTCAATTTACCGTCTCGTGCTTTACGGCCAAGTTCTGCAATACCTTTTTCAATACCCGCAAAACTGAGTTTGTCTGCATCCAGTAAGTTTGGAACAACCAGACCGTTTGGTGTGCCGACAGCAACGCCAATATGGTAGTAGTTTTTGTAGATGATGTGGTCGCCGACAATTTCAGCATTTACTGCAGGTAATTCCTGCAGAGCAGCAATACAGGCTTTCGTGAAAAAAGACATAAAGCCAAGACGGGCACCATGTTTCTTTTCAAATCGCTCTTTATATTCAGCACGCAGTGCCAGCATATTTGTTAGATCCACTTCGTTATAAGTGGTCAACATAGCTGCTGTGTTTTGCGCATCTTTCAGTTTGGTCGCAATGACTTTACGAAGGCGGGTCATTTTCACCCGTTCTTCACGTGCTTCCTCTGGACGTGGGCCGGATGCGACTGGTGCAGCCGGTGCTGCTGCAGCTGGTGCAGCAACAGGAGCTGGAGCCGCAGGAGACACGCCACCATTCTCGAGGGCTTCAAGCACATCACCTTTGGTGATACGTCCGTCTTTTCCAGAACCCCGAAGATTTGCCACGTTCAGGTTATTTTCATCGATAAGCTTTTGAGCCGCTGGCATAACTACCACCGGGCCAGAGGCCACGGGTGCAGCAACAACTGGTGCCGCCGGAGCAGCGACAGGAGCAGCTGGCGCCGGAGTTGGTGCGGGAGCCGCTGCCTTTGGAGCGGCCGGAGCCGCAGCCGCTGCACCAGCAGCGCCAGCTGTGATGTGACCGAGCAAGGCGCCCACTGCAACGTCTTCGCCTTCTGCAACGATGATGTCTTCAAGGCGACCAGCTTCTGTGGCGTTGACCTCCAGCGTTACCTTATCCGTTTCAAGCTCAAGAATGGCTTCGTCTTTAGCGACTGCGTCGCCGGCTTTTTTGAACCATTGCCCCACGGTCGCTTCTGTAACAGACTCGCCAAGGACAGGTACGCGAATTTCGACTGTCATTTCAATACTTTCCTATTCGGACTTGATGCCAAGAGCATCATTGATCAGTGCTAATTGTTGCTGGTTATGTTTTTTCAGTAGTCCCGTTGCTGTCGCGGCAGATTCTTTGCGGCCCGCATAACGCGCCCGAGAAACATTTTTCATCCCCACCTTCGCGAACGATTTTTCAAGGTTAGGTTCGACAAATGTCCATGCGCCCATATTTTTAGGCTCTTCCTGACACCAGACAACTTCTTCTACATGTGTAAAGTCTCTAAGTTCTTCCGCCAAAGCTTCTTCCGGGAACGGGTAAAGCTGTTCAAGACGAAGGAAATACGTATCTGTTTGCCCAGCTTCATCACGACGCGCTTTCAAATCGTAATAAATTTTACCCGAACACAACACGATCCGTTTCACATCTTTTGGTTTGCTCACGACATCGTTGTCATACAGCACACGATGGAAGGAAGATCCATGCCCCATATCCGCGAGAGTCGACGTCGCACTTTTATGTCGCAACAAAGACTTAGGCGTCATGATCACCAATGGTTTACGGAATTTACGGTGCATTTGACGGCGCAATACGTGGAAATAGTTTGCAGGTGTCGTACAGTTCACCACTTGCCAGTTATCTTCTGCAGATTGCTGCAAATATCTTTCAAGGCGTGCGGATGAATGCTCTGGTCCTTGGCCTTCATATCCATGTGGCAAGAGCATAACCAAACCACTCATGCGAAGCCACTTGGACTCACCACTTGAGATAAACTGATCGATGATCACCTGCGCCCCGTTTGCGAAGTCGCCAAACTGCGCTTCCCAAAGCACCAAAGCCTTTGGTTCAGCCAAAGTATAACCATATTCATAGCCAAGAACGGCAGCTTCTGAAAGCATACTGTCAATGACTTCATAACCAGCCTGTTTTTCAGATAGGTTATTAAGTGGCATATACCGCTCTTCCGTCATTTGATCGACGAAAACAGAATGCCGCTGCGAGAATGTACCACGGCCACAATCCTGGCCAGACAGCCTGACAGGATATTCTTCTTTGAGCAGAGATCCGAAAGCCAATGCTTCTGCAGTTGCCCAGTCGATACCCTCACCGGTGTCGATCATTTTCTTCTTGTTCTTCAGAACCCTTTGCAAGGTCCGATGAACATTGAGGTCTTCTGGAACTTCACACAGTTTATGACCGATCGATATAAGATCTTCCATATCAACTGAAGTCGTGCCGCGACGTGCGCCTTTGTCTGCACGTCCGAAACCTTCCCAGCGGCCTTCAAACCAGTCCGCTTTGTTAGGTTTAAAACTGTTTGCAGTCTCAAACTGTTTTTCCAAATAGTCGCGGAATTCTTTAATCCAGGTTTCCACCTGTTCTTCCGTTGCCGCGCCTTCTTCGATCAGCTTCTTCGCATAAATCTGCATTGTTGTCGGATGTTGCGCAATCGTGCGGTACATTAAAGGCTGTGTGAAGGCAGGTTCGTCCCCTTCGTTATGGCCGTGACGGCGATAACAGAACATGTCGATAATAACATCGATCTGGAACAATTGACGGAATTCAGTCGCGATTTTTGCAACATGGCAAACCGCTTCTGGATCATCCCCGTTCACATGGAAGATCGGTGCTTGCACCATTTTACCCACATCAGATGGGTACGGGCTGGAACGCGAGTATTTAGGGCTCGTCGTAAAGCCGATTTGATTATTTACAACAAAATGAATAGTACCGGATGTACGGTAGCCCTTCAGCTCGGACAGCCCCAAACACTCAGCGACAATCCCTTGACCCGCAAAGGCCGCATCGCCGTGAAGCAACAGCGGCATAACTTGCCCGCCAACATCACTACCGAGTTGAGATTGTTTCGCGCGTGCTTTACCTAGTACAACTGGATTAACTGCTTCCAGATGTGACGGGTTAGCTGTCAAAGACATATGGACGTTGTTGCCGTCAAATTCCCGATCAGAAGAGGTTCCCAGATGATATTTCACATCTCCTGAACCTTCGACGTCTTCCGGATTTGCAGGATTACCCTGAAATTCCGAGAACACTGCCCGGAACGGTTTCGCCATAACGTTTGTAAGGATGTTAAGACGCCCACGATGTGGCATGCCAAGTACTATTTCTTTAACGCCCAGCTGTCCACCGCGTTTGATAACGCCTTCCATTGCCGGCACCAAAGATTCAGCGCCATCTAGGCCGAAGCGTTTTGTACCTGTGTATTTGACGTTTAGGAAATGTTCAAAACCTTCGGTTTCGATCAACTTTCTCAAAATCGCAACTTTACCTTCGGCAGTAAAAATAACTTCCTTGTAGCGACCTTCGATACGTTCCTGGATCCAGGCCTTCTGATCTGGTTGCTGAATATGCATGAACTCAACACCGATGCTACCGCAATAGGTGCGTTGTACAATTTCAAGAATTTCCCGGATCGTTGATGTTTCTAGACCCAAGACATTATCGAGGAAAATCTCGCGATCCCAGTCACTTCCCTCAAACCCGTAGGTTGTCGGATTAAGTTCTGGATGTTCTTGCGGAATTTCAAGCCCCAGTGGATCAAGCTTCGCCTTTAGATGTCCCCGAACCCGGTAGGATCGGATCAACATCAGGGCGCGAATGGTATCCACCGCTGCTGCACGAATGTCTTGCTGGGGAAGACCCTTTTTCTCGGCCGTTTCAATCGCCCGATAAGCAGCATCTCCAAGAATGCCATACTCATCTTCAGGAGCAACTCCATTTCCAGGCGTCCAAGGGGCGCCTTTACTTTGGGCTACGATTGTTTCGGCGTCATCGCCAAGGGTTTCAAAGTACTGCTGCCAACTACTATCGACGGAGGCAGGGTCGTTCTGGTAGCGAAGATATAGATCTTCGATGAATCCAGCGTTTGTGCCAGATAGGAAAGAAGAGTTGTCCAATTGCTGAGCCATTTCCGGTCATCTGGGCGGGTATTATCCCGCCCCCTTAAGTAATAAACAAGTTCCGATAGTTAAGAGTAGTACAATACTACCCTTTCAAAACTCTTACCAAAGTAGAACCAAGTGCAGATGGGCTGTCAGAGACAGTAACGCCCGCGCTGCGCATTGCTTCCATTTTATCTTCGGCACCGCCTTTACCACCAGCAATGATGGCACCAGCATGTCCCATACGACGTCCCGGAGGTGCTGTGACACCCGCGATAAAGCCAACGACTGGTTTCTTGATTTTTGATTCTTTCAAGAATTCAGCAGCTTCTTCTTCAGCCGAACCACCGATTTCACCGATCATGATGATAGATTCAGTTTCATCGTCTTTCAGGAACATATCAAGGCAATCAATAAAGTTAGTGCCGTTGATCGGATCACCACCAATACCAATACAAGTTGACTGACCAAGACCTGCTGCAGTTGTTTGCGCAACAGCTTCATATGTCAAAGTACCCGACCGTGAAACAATACCAACGTTACCGCGGCGATGGATGTGACCAGGCATAATACCGATTTTACATTCATCCGGTGTAATAACACCCGGGCAGTTGGGACCGATAAGACGTGACCCGCTGCTTTTAAGGGCACGTTTCACACGTATCATATCCAAAACAGGAATGCCTTCGGTGATACAAACGATCAGCTCAACTCTGGCATCAATTGCTTCAAGAATTGCGTCTGCCGCGAACGGAGGCGGCACGTAGATCACACTGGCATTGGCGCCTGTTGTGTGAACGGCTTCATCAACTGTGTTGAAGATCGGGAGATCAAGATGGCTTTCGCCGCCTTTGCCCGGAGTCACACCGCCAACCATTTTAGTACCATAAGCAATTGCTTGCTCTGAATGGAAAGTCCCTTGCGAGCCTGTGAAGCCCTGACAGATGACCTTTGTGTCTTTACCGACGAGTACGGCCATTACGCTGCCTCCTTAACTGCTCTAACAATTTTTTCTGCGGCATCACCAAGATCGTCAGCAGAAACAATAGGAAGACCGGACTCGGCCAGGATCTTTTTACCAAGATCCACGTTTGTACCTTCAAGACGAACCACAAGAGGAACACTCAAAGAAACTTCACGAGCAGCGGCAACAACGCCGTCTGCAATCACATCACAGCGCATGATGCCGCCAAAGATGTTGACCAGAATGCCTTCAACATTCGTATCTTTCAAAATGATCTTGAAAGCTTCCGTTACTTTTTCTTTAGTCGCGCCGCCCCCAACATCGAGGAAGTTTGCAGGGTCGCCGCCGTTAAGCTTGATAATGTCCATTGTGGACATCGCAAGACCAGCACCGTTCACCATGCAGCCGATGTTACCGTCAAGCTTGATGTAGTTCAGGTCATATTGTGCAGCTTCAAGTTCCGCAGGATCTTCTTCATCCGGGTCACGAAGTTCAGCAATTTCTTTCTGACGGAACAAAGCATTGTCGTCAAAGTTCATTTTTGCGTCCAGCGCGATAATATCGCCAGAGCCAGTTACAACCAGTGGGTTGATTTCAACAAGGTTCGCGTCAGTTTCGATGATGGCATTATAAAGCGCCATGATAAACTTCACGGCAGAACCAACCTGTTTGCCCTCAAGGCCCAGACCGAACGCAATTTTACGTGCATGGAAAGGGCTGATGCCAGTTGCAGGATCAATTGTAACCATGTGAATTTTTTCAGGAGTAGCTTCTGCTACTTCTTCAATTTCCATTCCGCCTTCAGTGGACGCCATGAAAGTCACACAATCGTTTGCACGATCGATGATGGCACCGAGGTAGAGTTCTTGCGCGATATCACAACCGTCTTCGACGTAGACGCGCTTAACTTCTTTACCCTCTGGACCGGTTTGATGTGTAATCAATTGCATTCCGATCAAAGCTTTAGCGGCTTCCACCACTTCTTCGATAGACCTTACAATTTTAACGCCGCCGCCAAGACCGCGTCCACCCGCGTGGATCTGCGCTTTGACAACCCAAACCGGGCCACCAAGTTCTTGTGCAACAGTCTTCGCTTCTTCTGCTGTATACGCAACGCCGCCACTTGGCACGGTCACGCCGTATTTCTTAAGTAGGCCTTTGGCCTGATATTCATGGATATTCATAATATTCCGCTATTCGCATTTGGGATCAGCTGCAAAGCTGGTCGGATTTATGAGATTTCAATTCAAACTATATCACCCAAAAAAAGGGGCACAACCGTTAAGTTGCACCCCGTTTTCTTGTTTCTATTAGCCGAGGCTCGGGTCGATGCCGATACAGGCTTCGATAAGTCATTTCACGGCACCAACGGAATGATCAAACATTCCTTGTTCTTCTTCGTTGAGGTTAATTTCAACGACTTTTTCAATGCCTCCTGCACCGATTACGGCAGGAACACCAACATACATACCGTCAAGGCCGTATTGACCGTCAACATATGCCGCAACTGGCAGCACACGTTTTTTGTCTTTCAAGTAGGATTCTGCCATTGTGATGGCACTAGATGCTGGCGCATAAAAAGCTGAGCCAGTCTTAAGAAGTGCAACAACTTCCGCGCCGCCTTTACGGGTACGGTCTACGATAGCATCAATTTTTTCCTGAGACGTCCAACCCATTTCAATAAGATCTGGAACCGGAATACCAGCAACGGCTGAGTAACGGATCAGCGGTACCATTGTATCGCCGTGGCCGCCTAGAACAAATGCGTTTACATCTTCTACAGACACTTCGAATTCTTCAGCAAGGAAGAGGCGGAAACGCGCACTATCCAAAACGCCGGCCATACCAACCACCTGATTGTGTGGCAAACCGCATTTTTCACGAAGAACCCAAACCATTGCATCCAGTGGGTTTGTGATACAAATGACGAAAGCGTTCGGGGCATATTTCTTGATGCCTTCACCAACCGCCTGCATTACCTTGATATTTGTTCCAAGCAGATCGTCGCGGCTCATACCAGGCTTACGTGCAATACCGGCAGTAACGATACAAACATCAGCACCTTCGATGTCGGCATAATCGCTCGTACCTGAAATTTCTGAATTGAAACGATCAACAGGAGAAGATGATGCGATATCCAGGGCTTTACCCTGCGCCAAACCTTCATTCAGATCTACAATAACAATATCACCGAGCTCTTTGATACCTGCCAAATGAGCAAGTGTTCCCCCGATGTTACCGCCGCCGATTAAAGCTATTTTTTTGCGAGCCATTCTAATCTCCGGATTTGATGTAAGAGAACACCTCCGGAAAGAGGTTATCCTCTATTGAATATTCTACGGTGGGTACTACCTCGTTTCTTAACCAAGAGCAAGGTCACCAAGACAAAAAGGGATATTTTTTTGCGTTGCAGCGAAGATCTGGTGCATTGATGCCCATTTCTTATGCAAACGACTTCTTTATAACCCTCTGTTTTTCTCGCCGATTTAAGTCAAATTTTTCGTATTCAAGTAAGTAGTTAGTAAGAATTAACTGTTATATCGGAAGTAGAATTAATAAATCGTGAACCATACGGCAACTTGAAAATGAAAAAGAAAACAGCCCGGATCTTTAAAAAAGTAGCAATATGTGGCGTTGTATGCGTGACCTTAACCGGCTGCGCAGAAACGATTATTGCTGGGCTGACACTAAGTGAGCTATTTACGGCTGGTTCTATTACATCCTCTATTCTCACCGGTAAAGGTTTTGGCGAACATGCACTGGATGCTGTAACGGGACAGGATTGCCGCATTCTAGATGCCATCTTCAGAAGTGACCGCGCCATATGCGAGCCCAAAAACTCTATCGCAACACAAGATGATTTCAAGGGGCTAATCGCCCTTCTGGATACACCCGCCGGACAAGATATTCAACTTGTCGATATTCCAATGGGTAAAGATCAGTTCCCATCAGTGAATAAGGTCGCCTTGAAAAACGGCAACAAATGGCTCTCTACTTTAAATCGCAATAACGTTGCAGCTTTAGTTTCCAAAGATACCGTTGCGGAAGTGCGCTTCCTTCATTTAACACAGGCAACTAAGGCTTTTGAGCCACGAAAAGTGGACATTCCAAGTTTGAGCGCAGGAGATCTTCGTAAGCGTTTAACAAGCAACGGCCTGTTTTAATTCAAAGACCCATTCCGCATTCTTCTTTACAAGGCCCTATAACATTGCTTTAAGGCCCATATGAATTCATCTGGCCCACTAAAAAAATACCGTGCGCTTCGGCTATCTGATGCCATACAGCATGACCCCATTCAGGAGCTCGCGGTTGAAAAACTGCAGACCCTTCATCGTCGCCTCACCAGCTACAACCCCCAAACAAGCGCGCACTGGACAGATATTTTCCGTCTCGGCGCCCGCAAACCACGGGTAGAGCCCCCGCAGGGAATATACATGTATGGTGACGTGGGACGCGGTAAATCCATGTTGATGGATCTATTTTTCGAAACTGCGCCGATTGAACATAAACGCCGCGTTCATTTTCACAGCTTCATGCTGGAAGTTCACAACTTTATCCATAAATGGCGCCAAAGCGATGACAAAACTGGTGATGATCCTCTCGTACCGCTTGCCCAGAAAATTGCTGACGATGCATGGCTGCTTTGTTTTGATGAGTTCCAGGTAACAGATGTTGCGGATGCCATGTTGCTTGGTCGGCTGTTTGAACTTTTGTTTAATCACGGTGTCGTTGTTATCGCGACATCAAATCGTATTCCAGAGGATCTCTATAAAAACGGTTTAAACCGGGAATTATTTCTGCCTTTTATTGATCTCATCAAAGAACAGCTCGATATTCTCCATTTGTCAGGCGGTACTGATTACCGCCTGGATCGCCTTTCAAAAAGTAATGTTTACTTCAGCCCATTAGGCACTGATGCGGACGAACAGATGAGCACTACTTTCGCGTTGCTTACTGAAGGAAGTGATGCTGAAGAGATGACCCTGACAAACAAGGGCCGAGAGTTGCATGTGAAAACTTCGGCTCGCGGTGTCGCCAGATTTACCTTTGAAGAATTGTGCGCACGGCCCTTGGGTGCATCGGATTACTTAGTGCTGACAGAGCACTTTCATTCTCTGTTACTCGATGACGTTCCAAAACTTGGTCCTCACAACAGAAATGAAGCCAAACGTTTCGTAACCCTTGTCGATGTACTTTATGAAGACGGCATCAACTTGATCTTGTCTGCTGAAGTTGATGCCGACGCGCTCTATGAAGAAGGGCACGGCCATTTCGAATTTGCGAGAACTGTCTCTCGCCTAATGGAAATGCGATCTGAAGACTACCTTAAAGGTGCCGTTGGTTAGTTTGAATTTCAAAGAGTGAGTTAAGGTATTTCCAACTCACTCTTTTTAAATCTAATCCAGAATAGATTTTTGCCAGTCAGCCAAATCTGTTTTTTGAAGCGCCGCGCTCAACGCTTCCTTATCTTCAGCTTTTTTATTTTGACCCAGCTTCGCCTTCGCTTCCATACGGGATACCGGAATTTCAAAAGCGACGATAGCTTTTAACATAGCCAACAGTCGTTTCTCTTCTACCTCACTTACATCCCATGGGTTCAGCCGATCCTTTTCGTTATCTCTGGTAAGCATTTTGAGAACATTCCGTGTCTCCATCGGATCCTCAATAAGTTTCGGCTCGCCATACGCATGTACAGCCACATAGTTCCATGTGGGAACATTAATGGTTGTGGCGTAAAAACGCGGAGAGACATAATCATGAGGGCCGCTGAAAATAACCAAAGATTGCCGACCCTCAAATAATTTCCAATGCGGATTTGCACGAGCTACGTGGGCATAAATTGTCCCAAATTCACCTTTGTCCGGATCGTAAGCTATCGGTAAATGGGTGGCCATTGGCACACCGTCGCTATCTGCCGTAATTATTTGCGCAAAGCTAGCGTCCGGCAAAATTTCAAGAAGGGTCTCTTTAGCTGGCATCGAAAAATACGAGGGTATATACATAACAAATATCCTGAGTTTGAATTGGTACCCTTTTCACTCAAATTCTTCCAAGTTTCCAGTACCAATCCATAGCAACTTTCGGTACCACTTAAATGATGTCGTGCCACTTATATACGATCAAACCCGCATACTCTTTAAGCGCATGCTTCCAATAGAAGAAGCCATTGAAACTTGGAACAAGATCCCGCCAGCCAAACACAGCATCGTTAAGCCCGACAATAACAAGTGGAACTTGTAAGTTATGCGCTTCAAGAACGCGCTTAGTCCGATAGGCATGTATTCCGGTGACAAAAACGGCAAGCCTTTTGATCTTCAACTTTTCCATTACGGAGGCAATCTTTACAGCATGTTCTGCTGTCCCTTTCGCTCCTGATATCTCGATCAATTTGTCGGGCACATCAAGTATGTCTGTCAAACCCTGCGGCTTAAGATTTTGCCCAAACATCCCCTCTACTCCAGAGACAATTAACGGAAGCGGTACCTTTTGAACAAGAGCCTCCGCACGCTTTAGACGGAATAGAGCGCCAGTTGAAATAACGACAATATTACTATGCTTATCTTTAACCGCACCAGATGCAATGAGAGCGATGGCATCCACTTGATCGCCGATTTCATCAAGCTTTACATCCTCAAATGGCGTTCCTACATCGATGGGGATTAACAATGCCTTGCCTGTGATGGGGAGGCTCATCGCAATCAAGCAAAGCGTATTTGCGTAAAAAAGCCACCTCCGGCCTGAAACCCATCCAAAGATCAAGAAAATCGGCAGGGAAATCAGCAGCACACCCGGCAGAGAAATACCATCAACCAATTGTTCCAGCGCATAATCCAGCATGAAGCCCCCTTTATTTCATACTGTCGTAATGATAAGCAGGGTTCAACATCTCAATAAAAAAGGCCGCCCGAAGGCAGCCTTTTTCTGTTTTGTGGTTCGTACCGAAAAATTAGCGGCGTTCCAACATCATTTTCTTGATCTCTGCAATCGCCTTGGCAGGATTCAAACCCTTAGGGCAGGTATTTGCACAGTTCATGATCGTATGGCAACGATACAGACGGAATGGATCTTCCAATTCGTCCAGACGCTCACCAGTATTTTCATCACGGCTATCCGCGAGCCAACGATAGGCTTGAAGCAAGACAGCAGGGCCCAAGAACCGATCGGAATTCCACCAGTAACTTGGGCAAGATGTTGAACAACATGCGCACAAGATACATTCGTAAAGTCCATCCAGTTTCGCGCGATCTTCTTTTGACTGTAGACGCTCGCGATCTGGCGGCGGAGGCGTTTGCGTTTGCATCCAAGGCTTGATGGACGCGTATTGCGCATAGAAATTGGTCAAATCAGGAACCAAGTCTTTTACGACAGGCTGATGTGGCAGCGGATAAATATTAACGTCGCCGTCAACTTCGTCCATACCTTTGGTACAAGCAAGAGTGTTCGTACCATTGATATTCATTGCACATGAGCCACAAATTCCTTCGCGGCAAGAGCGCCGGAAAGTCAGAGTTGGATCAATTTCATTTTTAATTTTAATCAAGCCATCCAAAATCATCGGACCGCAATCATCCAAATCCACGTGATATGTATCAATCGCCGGATTCTCTCCATCGTCTGGAGACCAACGATATACATTGAACGCTTTGGTATTGGTTGCCCCTTCCGGTTTCGGATGAGTCTTACCCGTGCCTACGCGTGAATTTTTAGGTAATGCCAGTTCTACCATATCTAACGTCCCTAACTCTTAGTAAACCCGGGCTTTGGGTTTGATGTAATCAATCTCATCGGTCAGCGTATAAGTGTGAACCGGACGGTAATCAATCCGCACCCCTTCACCTTCACTGTGATAAGTCAGTGTATGCTTCATCCACTCGTCGTCGTGCCGATCCGGGAATTCTTCACGGGCATGCGCACCGCGGCTTTCTTTCCGGTTTTCAGCAGCGGTCATGGAAACAACTGCCTGGCGGATAAGATTGTCCAGCTCCAGCGTTTCAATCAAATCAGAGTTCCAGATCAAAGAACGATCTGTTGTCTTGATTTGCGCCATCTGCTTTTCGACTTCGCCAATTTTCTGAACGCCCTCTTTCAAGGTATCGCCCGTACGGAACACGGCGCAATCGTCCTGCATAACACGTTGCATGTTGTCGCGAATTTGTGCCGTAGACATATCGCCACTAGCGTTCCGGAACCCATCAAGACGAGCAATCGCTGCGTCACATGCATTCTCAGGAAGTGGTGTATGCGCCTGATCTTTCTTGACAGTCTCTTTTGCCCGAAGGGCAGCAGCACGACCAAACACAACAAGGTCAATCAATGAGTTTGAACCTAAGCGGTTCGCACCGTGAACAGAAACGCAAGCAGCTTCACCCACAGCCATAAGGCCGGGAACAACTGCGTCTGGATTGTCGCCCTTCAGGTCAACAACTTCACCATGATAATTGGTCGGAATACCGCCCATGTTATAGTGAACTGTTGGAATAACAGGAATTGGCTCCTTGTTCACATCAACACCAGCAAAGATACGCGCGCTTTCAGAAATACCTGGAAGGCGTTCTTCGATCATTGCTTTATCAAGATGATCAAGATGCAAGAAGATGTGATCTTTACGAGGACCGACACCGCGGCCGTCGCGAATTTCCATAGTCATCGAGCGACTAACAACATCCCGGCTGGCGAGGTCTTTTGCACTTGGCGCATAACGTTCCATGAAACGCTCGCCTTCACCGTTCACCAGATAACCGCCTTCACCGCGAACACCTTCGGTGATCAGACAGCCCGCACCGTAAATTCCTGTTGGATGGAATTGTGTGAATTCCATGTCCTGCAAAGGAAGACCCGCACGCAACACCATACCGCCACCATCACCTGTACAGGTATGAGCAGATGTACAGCTGAAGTATGCACGCCCAAAACCACCAGTTGCCAAGACAACCATATGGGCGCGGAACAAATGCAAAGTTCCGTCTTCGAGACTAAGACACAACACGCCTTTACAAGCGCCATCTTCGTCCATGATCAGATCAAGTGCGAAATATTCGATGTAGAAATCAGTGTCATATTTCAAAGATTGGCTATACAGCGTGTGAAGCATGGCATGACCCGTACGGTCAGCCGCTGCACATGTACGTTGCGCCGCAGGTCCTTCACCAAATTCAGTCGTCATACCACCGAATGCACGCTGGTAAATCTTACCTTCTTCTGTGCGGCTAAACGGCATTCCGAACTGTTCAAGTTCGAGAACCGCTGCCGGTGCCTCGCGGCACATATATTCAATGGCATCCTGATCACCAAGCCAGTCTGACCCTTTTACGGTGTCATACATGTGCCATTGCCAGTTATCTTCGCCCATGTTGCCAAGGGATGCCGAGATTCCGCCCTGCGCCGCTACAGTGTGAGAGCGCGTTGGAAAGACTTTGGTTATTGCCGCTGTTTTCAGACCGGCTTGCGCCATTCCCATGGTGGCGCGCAAACCTGCACCGCCAGCACCCACGACAACAACGTCATATTCATGTTCAGTAATTGGATAGGCTTCAGACATTTACATCATCCCCACAAAAGCCAGCTTTAACACGGCCAGCGCAGAGGCTAGACCAACAACAGTACAGAAGAAGCCGTTCAGTAATAACAGCACCATTTTGGAGCCTTCACTGTGGACATAATCTTCAATCACAACCTGAAGACCGAGCTTCATGTGATAAAAAGTCGCACCGATTAACAACAGCAAAACAAGCGATGTAAATGGCAGGCTTAGGATATAGCGAACACGTTCGTAGTCAGCACCAACCAGTGAAACCACATAGGCAAGCGCGATAACGAAAAGTGGAATCAGTGCAACCGCAGTGATTTTCTGATGCCACCAATGCGTTGTTCCTTCTTTCGCAGACCCAAGGCCGCGAACATTTTTAAGTGGCGTTCTCATGCTCATGATCAGCCTCCCATTCCATATGCAATAACCCAAGTCAGCAGCGTCAACACGACCGACATGACAATCGCCACGATGCCTGATTTTCTCATTGCGGGCAGCTCGAAGCCCTTACCCGCATCCCAGAACAAATGACGGATGCCATTGCAAAGGTGAAAGAATAAGGCCCATGTAAATCCAAAAAGGACTAAACGGCCAAACCATGACGACATAAATGCGTTTACGGTTTCATAGGATTCCGGACCTGCAGCAGCAGCAATAAGCCACCAGGCCAGAAGAAGGGTACCACCAGCCAACGCAACACCTGTAATGCGGTGGGTGATAGAAGTTACCATCGTGATCTGCGGTTTATAGATCTGCAGATGCGGCGATAGCGGTCTTTCTATATTCGCCATGGATATCTCTCTAGCTAAGCTATCAATGAGTTATTTTCGTTACTATTTTTTCACGAATTGTAGGGATGGTTAAGTTGAAGTCAACTCAACCCAAACAAATTTCATGCTCTTTATAGCGCAACTGTGGCTTTTGGCAATATAAGCCAGTAATCAAGGTCAAGAACTACGTTTGGATTTCTACTGCCATCTTCGGATTTATCGGGAAAATCAGTGCAAGGCGTATCTTTTGTCGCCAACGTCCGTATCCGAAGTGCGCCAATGTCTTCTCGGCCTGGGATATCCGATTTATCAAGCACCTCACTCCAGGCAAAAACAGTGTTTCCAGCAAATGTTGGCGCCGTGTGTGATCCGCCATTGATGGCGGCAACAAACAAGCTATTTCCAAGACCGTTAAAGGACAAGCCACGCGCCAGACTGATAATATGGCCCCCATAAATCAAACGGCGACCCATGCGATCATCCTTCATCATATACTGATTGAAGTGAACCTTTGCCGTATTCTGATACAGGCGCGTTGCCAGCATATGTTCAGATTCTTCAATGGTCATGCCGTCTATATGATCAATCTTCTCTCCGATTTCATAATCTTCATACATATGAGGTGAGCCAGAAAGTGTTGTATCAAATTGTTGAATTTGTAAATCTGGCGGCAACACGAAATTTACCGGATCAACAACTGCGGGCAAATCCGGGATAACCGTTTCAGGCGCCGGAGCATCTATATTATTTTTGCGCACCATTACCCAGCGCACGTAATCCAGAGCAACCTCGCCCATCTGGTTCACACCAGTTGAGCGTACATAAACAACGCCGGTTTTACCGTTGGAATTCTGTTTGAGCCCTATTACTTCTGAGGAAGTCTGTACTGTGTCACCGGGGTAGACGGGTGCCACAAACCGCACATCGGCATAGCCGAGGTTGGCTACAGCATTAAGCGACACATCCGGAACCGTTTTCCCAAAGACAATATGGAATACCAGCAGATCATCAATCGGCGCCGCTTGCAAACCGCAATCGATGGCAAAACTATCTGCAGATTGCAGGGCAAAGCGTCCGCCATAAAGCGCTGTATATAGAGAGACATCACCTTCGGTAATTGTCCGTGGCGTTGCATGGTTCAGTATTTGGCCTATTTTGAAGTCTTCAAAATAGTTGCCAGTATTTGTTTTATTGGATGCCATAGTCTTTATCCTCGCTTATTCCGCCATCTCGGCAATAGCTTCAGCCAAGTCGACTTGAGCTTTTGCAATTTCAACATGCAGGTTTTCGACGAGTTTTCCGTCCAATAGGACAACGCCTTTGCCTTCTTTTTCTGCCTCTGCAAAAGCTTCGATGACACGGCGAGAATACTCAACTTCAGCTTCTGAAGGGGCAAAGACTTCATTCGTTGCTGCAAGCTGCTTTGGATGGATCAGTGTTTTACCGTCAAATCCAAGCTCTAAGCCCTGATCGCAGGAAGCCTTGAAGCCGTCATCATCATTTAGGTCCAGATACACGCCGTCCAAAACGGTAAGGTCATAGGCGCGACCCGCGAGCAAACAAAGCCCCAAAGACGTAATAACTGGCAAGCGCATTACCGTATGTTTGGACTGAAGATCTTTCACAAGATCCGATGTCCCCATCACAAAGCAATCCACACGCGGACTAGAGGAGGCAATCTCCTCCGCATGCAAGATACCAAGTGGGGTTTCCATCATGCACCAGATTGTTGTGCCTTCAGGGGCACCTGCCTCAATCATTAAATCTTCAAGTTCGTGAACCTGCTCAGCGCTTTCTACTTTTGGAAGCAAAATCGCATCGGGCCCTGCTTTCGATGCCGCAATAATATCATCGCGGCCCCAAGGTGTGTCCAACCCGTTTACGCGGATAATAATCTCACGGTTTCCGTAACCGCCAGCAGCTGCATTCCCGCAAACGATATCACGAGCTTCTGCTTTTGCATCCGGAGCCACTGCATCTTCCAGATCTAGAATAATGCCGTCGGTTGTTAGGCCTTTGGCCTTTTCTTGTGCCCGTGCATTGGACCCTGGCATGTAGAGAACGGAACGGCGAGGGCGAACAGATTTTGACATAAAGATTCTCCGATTTATGCACCACAAGGAAGTGCATCATATTTTTTATCGTATAATACGCGCTTTTTGTTGCGACGCAACATAGTTGCGGAAAATCTTACCCTTAAGCAATTAATATCCACAAAAAAAGACGACCATCACAGCCTTGTGTAAAACGCTCATCTACCCTTCCTCTCCGCCATAGCTAAACGTGATGGCGATCGCATTTTTCCCCGTAGCAAAGGAATATATCCAACTCGTACAGGGATGATTATCCCAACTTTAATGATATGACATCGCGGGGCGCGTGAAATGAAGAACCTAATCGTATTTACTTTGATTGCTGTATTCATGGGGGCATCATTCGCATCTGCAACCGGTGCAGATTATCGTCAAACACATAGATCAATCGATCGAAAGATTGACCGGCACATGAATGGGCGGCATATAGGGACCCCAGTGGGCCGACCTGTGTATCGCCGCGATTTTCGAGGCATCGTGGTCGTTAGGCCGCATGGCCATATCTATTATGGTTACGGTCACTATGTCCGCGATGACGAGGCTTATAAATGGCTGGCATTCACTGCGATTACTTTGAAAATTCTGGATAACCTAAACGAAAAGGCGCAGCGCGAACACGAAGCTGCACAAGTAAAGGCAACCACAGCGCCTGTGGGTCAGGAAATTATCTGGAACTCAAACGGTGCGAGCGGAAGTGTCGTTGCCACAAAAGAGGGAACAAACACCCAAGGCCAAACCTGTAGAGAGTATCAGCAGACAGTAACCATTGGCGGTAAGAACGAAACAGCTTTCGGTACGGCTTGCCTGCAAGCAGATGGTGCCTGGAAAATCATCACCTAAGTTTCATTTCTCCGACAGACGTTACAACGTGAAAAGCCGTTTGCCATAAAAAGCAAACGGCTTTTTTTATTTGAACTCAGGCGTGGTCTGTCAGATACACCAAATTTCTTTACTTCAGTGGCCAGCTGCAATATTCCTACACGCTCATTTGCTGAACATAATCCACATACGAAACTGAACATTACATTGAATTATCGCGCTGAAATTGATGGATTGAGATCCATTGCCGTCATCCCCGTCATTCTGTTTCATGCAGGGTTTGAAACCTTTAGCGGTGGTTTCATCGGTGTTGATGTTTTCTTCGTTATCAGCGGTTATCTAATCACATCCATAATTCTTACAGAAATGGAAGGCGACAGGTTCAGTCTTGCCAAATTCTACGAACGTCGTGCCCGAAGGATCCTACCGGCTCTGTTTTTTGTGATGGCGGCCTCAATCCCCTTTGCATGGGCATGGATGCTCCCTCAGGATTTAAAAGACTTTGCTCAGAGCCTAATGGCCGTCCCGGTTTTCGCTTCCAATTTCCTGTTCTTGAGCGAAAGCGGCTATTTCGATACACAGACTGACTTGAAGCCGTTGCTCCACACGTGGAGCCTAGCAGTAGAAGAGCAGTATTATCTTTTGTTTCCTCTCTTCCTTATGTTTTGCTGGAAATTTGGTAAACGGAAAATTGTGGCAACCCTCATTATAGTAACACTTGCCAGTCTAGCCCTCGCCCATTGGGGTGCATATAACAAACCCAGTGCAACATTCTACCTGTTACCAATGCGTATATGGGAAATCCTGCTTGGATCGCTTAGCGCTTTCTATCTGGCGAACAGCAATCGAATTACCTCCATCCGTTCCTTAAACGAAGTTGGTAGCCTTGTTGGAATTGCGCTCATTCTCTTTTCCGTTTTTGCTTTCGCGGAACATACACCTTTTCCAAGTCTCTACGCCTTATTGCCGACAATTGGCACCGTCTTGATAATCCTGTTTGCACGGGAAAAGACTCTGGCTCACGGTTTGTTGGGTAATAAGATACTCGTCAGCCTCGGACTGATCAGCTATAGCGCCTACCTGTGGCATCAACCTATATTTGCTTTCGCCAAATACAGATCACTCAGCGCACCGTCTGACCTGACAATGGGCATTCTGTGCTTACTCGTTCTCCCTTTGGCATATTTCAGTTGGCAATTCATCGAGAAACCTTTTCGAACAAAAGCAACAGGACGCAGAAAGCAAGTGTTCGTTGCAAGTGCAGCCTTCTCTGTTTTATTTATCGGCATCGGGCTTACCGGCGATCGCAACCGTGGTTTCGAGAATAGAGATCAAATCAAAGATTTGGCGTTGGATATTGGAACCATCGCAGATGCATATTGCCATGCCAAAGGGCGAAAGAGCTTGGAGCAATTGTCCAACGGCGAGTTTTGCACAGCAGGCGGTGAGCAAATTTCAGTCGCTCTCATTGGAGATTCCCATGCAGGAGCCCTGTCCAACGAACTTGGCAAAGCACTGAAAAGATATGACGTTGGCGCATGGATGTTTTCATCAGGTTGGTGTGCACCATTCTACGACTTTCGCATGGTCAGGCACGGTAAAGATTGCGACAGACGCCAAAGCATCTCACTTCAGAAAATCGTAGCGGAAAAATCCATTAAAACGGTCATCCTTTATGCAGAGTGGGCAAACTATACAAAGGGCTTTCGAGATAAAGACACACCCTCGTTGATGATCTACAAAGGTGTTGAAAATGAGAAATTATCTGAAAATTCAGATCTATTTTCTCTCGCATTCATAGATACAATAAAATCGCTAAAAGCTGCCGATAAGAATGTCATCATAGTCGAACCGACACCTGAATTCGAAGTGCATGTACTCGACACAATTCGAAAAGCCAAATTGTTTGAAACCGAGTTAAGGGCCCCGTCAATCAAATTGCGTACATATCAAGAGCGGAACAGGGAAGTGTTTGATATATTCAAACTAGTAGACGGAGTGACCTTCATTTCGACAGAACCATTATTTTGCAAAAATGGGACATGTAGCTCCGTACAAGCAGACGGCACCCCCCTAATCGCAGATACAAATCATGTCACTGAGTTTGGGGCGCGTATGATCTCTGACAAAATACTGAACGAAATATTTCACTGAGATGCTTTTCAAGCACAAAAAAGCCGCCTACCAAATCTGGTAAGCGGCTTTTCTTTAACTCAGTTTTGCGTAAATTAAATTACGCAGCTTTCTTCAAATAGTCGCGGCTAACGAGTTCAGCAATTTGAACCGCATTGAGTGCTGCCCCTTTACGGAGATTATCCGATACACACCAAAGGTTAATGGCATAATCCAATGTTGAATCGTCGCGAATACGTGAAATGAAAGTTGCAAAGTCACCCACACATTCCACAGGTGTCACATAGGCATTATCGTCAGGATTATCGACAACCAGAATACCCGGAGCGTCACGCAAGATATTGCGAGCCTCATCCGCAGAAAGCTCTTCTTCAAATTCGATATTCACGGCTTCCGCGTGACCCACAAAAGTTGGAACCCGAACGCATGTAGCCGTTAGTTTGATGGAAGGGTCGACAATTTTCTTTGTCTCCACAACCATTTTCCATTCTTCCTTCGTATAGGCATCATCCATAAAGACATCGATGTGCGGGATTACGTTGAAAGCGATCTGTTTTGTGAATATCGACGGTGTCGCCTCGTCATGCACAAACATACCTTTAGTCTGGTTAAACAACTCATCCATGCCCTCTCCACCAGCGCCAGATGTTGACTGGTATGTGGAGACAACAACGCGTTTAATTTTCGCGCGATCATGCAAAGGTTTCAGAGCCAAGACCAACTGTGCAGTTGAACAGTTCGGGTTTGCAATGATATTCTTCTTTGTGTAACCCGCTGCATCCTCCGGGTTCACTTCAGGCACGATTAACGGCACATCTGGATCCATCCGGAAGTGGGATGAATTATCGATGACAATACAGCCTTGAGCCGCAGCCTTTGGAGCATATTTTTCAGATATAGATCCGCCAGCTGCGAATAGTGCGAAATCGGTTCCTGTAAAATCAAAATCATCTAGTTTCTTTACCGTCAACGTCTTGTCGCCAAATGAAACCTGTTTACCAGCAGAGCGTTTTGACGCAAGCGCCGTCACTTCCGCAATCGGAAACTGGCGTTCTTCTAGAATATTCAGCATTTCACGGCCCACACTACCAGTGGCGCCGACAACAGCAACATTGTATCCCATGATTTTGATCTCTCGTTTGTCTCCGGCGGCGGGACTGCCGCCAAAGAAGTTACTTTTAAAGTGAACTGTTTAAGTGGGGTTATCCACTAATCTTATCAAGTTCACGCAAAATGATATCACCCATTTTTGTGGTTGATACCTTGGTCATACCATCTGACATGATGTCAGCAGTACGCATGCCGCTGCCAAGTACATTCTTAACGGCAGTTTCGATCAGATCCGCTTCTTCGGACATATCAAAGCTGTAACGCAGGGCCATAGCATAAGAAAGAATTGTCGCGATCGGATTTGCGATATTTTCACCGGCAATATCCGGTGCAGAACCATGTACCGGCTCGTAAAGTGCTTTACGACGGCCATGCTCGTCCACATCACCCAGTGAGGCAGATGGCAACATACCAAGGGAGCCTGTCAGCATCGCTGCGCAATCCGAGAGGATATCTCCAAACAAATTGTCTGTTACAATCACATCAAATTGCTTAGGTGCACGGACAAGCTGCATGGCTGCGTTATCCGCATACATGTGTGACAATTCTACTTCAGGGAATTCAGCTTCGTGAATTTTGATCACTTCTTCACGCCATAGAACACCAGATTCCATTACGTTAGCTTTTTCACTTGAAACAAGACGACCGTCGCGTTTTTTGGCAAGTTCAAAAGCTACACGGGCAACACGCTGAATTTCAGGTGTTGTGTAGACTTGTGTATTGATCCCGCGGCGAATGCCATTACCAAGATCTTCAATGCCCCGTGGTTCACCGAAATAAACGCCACCAGTAAGTTCACGAACGATCATAATATCAAGACCGCTCACCAGTTCAGGCTTCAAGCTGGAAGCATCGACCAAGGCATCGAAGCAAATTGCAGGACGCAAGTTTGCATAGAGTTCCAAGTCTTTACGAAGGCGTAAAAGGCCACGTTCAGGCTTAACAGAAAAATCAAGATTGTCCCATTTTGGACCGCCAACTGCGCCCAAAAGAACGGCATCTACATTCTGTGCTTTATCGACAACTTCATCAGTAATCGGAATACCGTGTTTATCAATCGAAGCACCGCCCACAAGATCTTCATCCACATCGAATTTCACTGCACGGTTTGTTTCCATCCAGTCAACGATACGGCGAACTTCGGTCATTGCTTCCGGACCAATTCCATCACCCGGCAAAATCAGCAAAGATTTATTTGATGCCATTTTTTCTTGCTTCCCTAATTAAGTGTGTTTTGGATCGCGGATGCGCGCTCCGTTTCGTATTTATTTTTGCAACCAAGGTTGAGACAATTTTTGCAGCGCTTCGAAGCTGTCAACTTTTTCGGTCTTTTCAAGCGTAAGTCCGATGTCGTCCAAACCGTTCAGCAGGCAATGCTTGCGAAAAGGATCCAGCTCGAAGGAAAGTGTTCCACCGTCCGGGCCTTTAATTTCCTGTGCAGGTAAATCGATAGACAGAGTAGCGTTTGAGCCGCGACTTGCGTCGTCCATCAATTTTTCAAGATCTTTTGCAGATACTTGAATTGGCAAAATGCTGTTTTTGAAACAGTTATTGTAGAAAATATCTGCAAAAGCCGTAGAGATTACGCAGCGAATACCAAAATCTGCAAGCGCCCAAGGGGCGTGCTCGCGGCTGGAACCACAACCAAAGTTATCACCGGCAACCAAAATCTGAGCGCCACGATAAGCTGATTGATTGAGGACAAAGTCCTCTCTCTCGCTACCATCGTTATTATAACGCATCTCTGCGAAAAGCTTGTCACCAAGGCCAGCACGCTGAATGGTCTTCAGATACTGTTTCGGGATGATCATGTCTGTGTCAATGTTGACCAACGGCATAGGTGCGGCAACACCGGAAAGTTTTGTGAATTTTTCCATCTCTTTTTCCCTTAGTCCAGCTCGCGTACGTCAGTCAAATGACCTGTAATCGCAGCAGCAGCCGCCATTGCAGGGCTTACCAAATGCGTCCGACCACCCCGGCCTTGACGGCCTTCGAAGTTACGGTTGGATGTTGATGCACAACGATCTCCGTCTTCCAATCGGTCAGCATTCATAGCAAGACACATGGAACAGCCTGGCTCACGCCATTCAAATCCAGCCTCAACAAAAATTTTGTCCAAGCCTTCATCTTCAGCTTGAACTTTTACAAGGCCAGAACCCGGAACAATAATTGCGTTCACGCTGTCTTTGACCTTCTTGCCTTTCACGATTTCAGCAACCGCGCGCATGTCTTCAATACGGCCATTGGTACACGAGCCAACAAACACGTGATCAACCACGATATCAGTTAGTTTCATGCCCGCTTCAAGGCCCATGTAGTTAAGCGCACGTTCAGCAGCAATCTGTTTACCCGCATCCGCAAAATCAGACGGCGCTGGCACAATACCAGTGATCGGCAATGCATCTTCTGGGCTTGTGCCCCAAGTTACATAAGGAATGAGGTCAGCTGCGTTCATAATGACTTCTTCATCGAATACTGCACCTTCGTCAGTTCCCAATGTTTTCCAATACGCAACAGCTTGCTCATACGCACCGGCTTTCGGAGCGTATGGGCGGCCTTTTACATATTCGAAAGTAGTCTCATCCGGTGCCACGAGGCCCGCACGTGCGCCAGCTTCGATGGTCAAATTGCAAAGGGTCATACGCCCTTCCATAGAGAGTGCACGAACAGCATCGCCTGCATATTCAATAACGCAACCTGTACCGCCTGCAGTTCCGATCTTACCGATAATAGCAAGCGCCAGATCTTTGGCAGTTACACCAGCTGGCAACGCACCATTTACCTGAACCAGCATGTTTTTGGCTTTTTTCTGGATCAATGTCTGAGTTGCCAGAACATGTTCAACTTCAGAAGTGCCAATACCGTGAGCCAACGCCCCAAAAGCACCATGCGTCGACGTATGGCTGTCACCACAAACAATTGTCATACCTGGCAAAGTCAGACCTTGCTCAGGGCCGATGATATGCACAATACCGCGGCGTTCATCTGTCATTGAGAAGTAGTTTACGCCAAACTCTTTGACGTTTGCTTCAAGAGTTTCCACTTGAAGTTTACTTTCTGGATCAACAATACCCAAATGCAGATCTTTGGTCGGAACGTTATGATCCGCAACCGCAAATGTTGCATCTGTACGACGTACTTTTCGACCAGACACACGAAGTCCCTCAAATGCTTGCGGGCTTGTTACTTCATGAACCAAATGCCGATCAATATATAACAGACTTGCACCATCATCTTGGACGTCAACCATATGGCTGTCCCAAATCTTGTCATAAAGGGTTTTTGCTGCGCTCATTGTCGCGCTCCTCTCAAAGCCAGATTTTTGCCGATATTATACTTATTCCGGCACGGTCGGTACCGTGCCGGTTATTTCTACCCGTTGAATAGGTAGTAGAATTACTTAGCTGTTTTCTTCACGCCGCGATCTTCACGACGTTCCTGAATACGAGCTTTCTTACCACGCAGTTCGCGGAGGTAGTAAAGTTTCGCACGGCGAACGATACCTTGGCGAACAACTTCAATTTTATCCACACGTGGAGAATAAAGTGGGAAGATACGTTCCACACCTTCACCGTAGGAGATTTTACGAACTGTGAAGTTTGCGTTGATGCCGCCTGAATTACGAGCGATACATACGCCTTCAAACATCTGAACACGTTCACGTGTTCCTTCAACAACTTTCACGTGAACGCGAAGAGTGTCACCAGCGCGAAAATCCGGAACCGGACGCTCTGCGGTAAGTTTTTCAATCTGTTCTTGCTCTAGCTTTTGAATAGTATTCATGAGCTTTCACCTTTATTTCAAATTTTCATCTGACCAACGTTCCCAAAGGTCCGCTCGCCGCTGTTTCGTCAATTCTTCAGAGCTGCGTTGCCGCCACTCTTTAATCTTTTTATGGTGGCCCGAAAGGAGTACTTCCGGAACCGCCCGATTTTCCCAGATCGCAGGCCGGGTATAATGTGGATATTCCAACAACCCGGTCTCAAAACTTTCTTCGGACAGTGACGCCTGATTTCCAGTAACCCCCGGAAGTAGCCGCACTACCGCATCTAGCATCGCCAATGCAGCAATCTCTCCGCCCGACAGAATGAAATCTCCAAGAGAGACTTCTTCCACATCGCGGGCCTCGAGCACCCTTTGATCAATGCCTTCAAATCGGCCGCAAACCAGAATTACGCCTGAGCCCGCCGTCAGCTCCCGCATGAGTGCCTGATCCATGATCCGACCGCGAGGACTGAAATACATCAACCTTTTGTCACCGCCCGACGCTGCTTTCGCAGCATCAATGGCATTACCGAATACATCCGGCCGCATTACCATTCCGGCTCCGCCGCCAAAAGGACTGTCATCCACCGTGTGGTGCTTACCAACTGAATAATCCCGAATATTAGTTACCTGTAAGTTCCAGGCTCCCTCTTCCAGACCCCGACCAGCCAAAGACTGTCCAAGTGGGCCCGGAAACATATCCGGATACAAAGTCAGAACATGTGCGGCCCAAACCGACATATCCGTTTCCTTGTTTTCTTCAGTCGCGCTTACCTCACTTTGGTCAGCACTCCCCTTCATGACTTGTCCTGTTCGTCTTCTTCAGCTTTTTCCTGTTCAGGAACATCAAAGAAATCGTCGGACAAGTTTATAATCACTCGTCTGGCTGCCAGATCTACGGTTGGAACCATCTCCTTGGTAAAGGGAACCAAAACACTCGATTTGGCACCTTTGCTTTCAGGTTTGACTTCCATAATATCCCCGGCTCCAAAATCATAGAGCCTCAGGATTTCACCGTATTTGGTGCCGTCTTGCTCCATCACATCCAATCCAACAAGATCGGAGTGATAAAACTCGTCGTCACCTTCGATTTCGGGGAGCTTTTCTCGCGATATGTAAAGCTCTTGGCCCTTTAAGGCTTCGGCTTGATTGCGATCAGTAACACCCTTGATCCGAATAACTGGCAAATTCTTGGCAGATCCAACAAGAGTCACGTTAAATTTCGTGCTTCCTGTTTTATCCTCCAGCAGACCGTATGACACTATATCTTCGGGAATTTTGGTGAAGGTTTTGACCTTCATTTCCCCTTTGATACCCCGCGGCCCGGCGATAACGCCAAGCAGCAAACGGTCTGATTGAGACATACCAGATTTCCTTAAGCTTCAGCCGCTTCCTCAGCAGGCGCTGCCGCTGCTGCCGCAGCCGCTTCTGCTGCTGCTTCTGCAGCTGCTTCAGCTTCGCGAAGACGCTCTTGCGCTTTTGCTTTTGGCTTAGCTTTATTTGGGTTGTTGTGTTCAACTTTGCCCATAATACCAGCTTCAGCAAGAAACTTGCCAACGCGGTCAGTTGGTTGAGCACCAACGCTCATCCAATGCTGAATGCGATCTTCTTTAAGCGTGATGCGCTCACCGCTGTCTTTTGCGAGCATAGGATTATATGTTCCTACGATCTCAATATAACGACCATCGCGTGGGCTACGAACGTCTGCAACTACGATACGGTAGAAGGGACGTTTTTTAGCGCCCTGACGTGTAAGGCGAATTTTCAAAGCCATAGCTTACGTTCTTTCTCTAAAAGTCAAAATCTGTCTAAATTTAAAGTTTCATTCCAGGTGGTAGAAGACCCTGCATGCCGCCACGCATGACGCCTTTTTTGCCGAGCTTCTTCACCTTTTTCATCATGGATGCCATTTGCTTGTGTTGTTTCAACAAGCGATTGACATCCTGTACTGTCATGCCAGCTCCCGTCGCAATACGACGCTTACGAGAGGCAGCAATGATTTGTGGATTCCGACGCTCTTTTGGCGTCATGGATTCAACAATAGCAATTTGTCTTTTAAGCATTTTGTCATCGAGGTTGGCACCTTCGAGCTGCTTCTTCATTTTTCCGACGCCAGGCAACATACCAATAAGGCTGTTCATGCCACCCATCTTCAACATCTGACGAAGCTGGCTTGCCAGATCATCAAGATCGAAAATTCCTTTTTGAATCTTAAGAGCGAGCTTTTCAGCGTCGTCTTTCTCAATAAGTTCGGACGCTTTCTCAACAAGGGAGACGATATCGCCCATACCAAGAATGCGGTTGGCTATACGATCGGGGTGGAAAGCTTCCAGTTCATCCAGCTTTTCACCGGTACCCAGAAGTTTGATCGGACAACCCGTTATTTCGCGCATAGAAAGCGCAGCACCGCCGCGACCATCACCATCGATACGGGTCATAACGATACCCGTTATATCCACCCGCGCTTTAAATTGCTCAGCGACGTTGACCGCGTCTTGACCGGTCAAACTATCCACAACAAGTAATGTTTCAGTTGGTGAAGCGATTTCATGAACCGCTTTCATTTCCGCCATCAACTGCTCATCAACATGCAGACGTCCTGCCGTATCGAGCAAGATAACATCAAAGCCTTTAAGCTCTGCCGCTTGCAATGCGCGTTTCGCAATTTCTACCGGTTGCTGACCTTCAACAATAGGAAGCGTTGCAATCTCTGTCTGCTCACCCAAAACCCGAAGCTGCTCTTGCGCAGCTGGGCGGCGAACGTCCAAAGACGCCATCATGACTTTTTTACCGTGCTTAGCGGTCAGAAGTTTCGCAATTTTGGCAGAAGAAGTTGTTTTACCAGAGCCTTGAAGGCCGACCATCATATAGACGATTGGCGGAACTGCGATAAGGTTAAGCTCCTGCGATTCGGACCCTAAAATCTCTACAAGCTGATCATGAACAACTTTAATGACCATTTGACCCGGATTAATGGATCGAAGGACATCAGTGCCAATCGCCTTTGCTTTAACTTTTTTGATGAAGCTTTTAACAACAGGAAGCGCAACATCAGCTTCCAGCAAGGCAACGCGAACTTCGCGCATTGCTTCACTGACATCTGCCTCAGTAAGGGCGCCACGCTTGGTAAGTTTCCCAAGGACGTCGCCTAGTCTGCCTGTCAAATTTTCGAACATTATCGGTCAAAACCCGTTCAAAACACTGCTTCAATTTCGGTCAATATCGCAAACAAACCACACAACGCAAAAAACGCCAGTGCACGAAACTCGTGGGCTGACGGGTATCTCACGGAGATACTTAAACATATGGCTCATTTGTATTGAGTGAGCTGAAATAGCCATAGAGCAGCATAAGAGTCAAGAGTTGAGGAGTAAAAAAGCAACATATCTCTGGACCACAGGCCTTTTAACCCCTATATCGCGGCATATGAAACACGTAACATTTAAAAAGATGCATGGACTTGGCAACGACTTCGTCATTATTGACGGCAGAGAAACAAATCCGAACCTGACCCCCTCGGCTCTTCGCGCCATTGGCGATCGTCATCGCGGTGTGGGTTATGACCAGCTAATTGTGCTGGAGCCCACAGATCGGGCGGATGTATTCATGCGCATTTACAATTCTGATGGAACCGAGGCGGAAGCCTGCGGTAATGCAACACGCTGCGTTGCGCACCTAATGATGGCTGAGTTAGATCAAGACACTGTGGTTGTTGAAACAGTCGCCGGTCTTCTAAAAGGATCCACCGTTGCCAATGGCAATGTGGTCATTGACATGGGCCTTCCAAAAACCGAGTGGCAAGAAATTCCGTTGGCGCGCACTGAAGATACACTGCACGTGAATTTAGGCGCTGGTCCTCTATCTGATCCGGTGGCGGTAAATATGGGAAATCCCCACGTTGTTTTCTTTGTAGAAGATGCCGAAGCCATTGATCTTGAAAAATGGGGTCCTGTTCTTGAACATGATCCACTTCTGCCTGAAAAAGCTAACATTAGCGTCGCAAGCGTTATGGAAGACGGCAATCTACGCCTTCGGGTATGGGAGCGCGGCGTTGGTATCACACTTGCCTGCGGTTCTGCAGCATGTGCTACCATTGTAGCTGCAACCAAACGTGGCCTCGTTAACGGGGAAGCGAAACTCTATCTCAATGGCGGACCGCTTGATATGAAGTGGCAAGAAGGTGGCTCGGCCTTTATGGGCGGGCCTGTTGCCTTTTCCTTTGACGGTGTGCTCTCGAAAGAATTGTTGGAAGGAACACGCTAATGAGCGATAAAACCCCCCTTTCCGCCCCTGAAATTATTACTTTTGGTTGCCGCCTTAATAGTTACGAGTCAGAAGTAATGCGCGGACACGCGACGGCCGCCGGTATGAACAATGCGATTATTATCAATACTTGCGCAGTCACCAACGAGGCAGAACGGCAAGCCCGTCAGGCAATACGCAAAGCCAGACGCGAACATCCGGATGCCAAAATTATTGTAACGGGCTGCGCCGCGCAAACCAATCCGGATCAATTTACGGAAATGGAAGAAGTCGACCAAATTCTAGGTAATATGGAAAAATTGGAAGCAACTTCTTTTGGCCTTGAGCAAACCGAGCGTGTTCAGGTCAACGATATCATGTCGGCAACAGAGACCGCCAGCCATCTGCTGGAAGGTTTTGAAGGCCGCGCGCGAGCCTTCCTGCAAATTCAAAATGGCTGCAATCACCGCTGCACTTTTTGTATTATTCCCTATGGTCGCGGTAACAGCCGGTCGGTTCCATTGGGAGCGATTGTTGAACAGGCTAGATCCCTCACTCAAAACGGATATCGCGAATTTGTTTTAACCGGCGTCGACATCACGGCATATGGCGAGGATCTTCCGGGAACCCCGACACTTGGCCAAATGTGCCGCCGTTTGCTTGCCGCCGTTCCAGAAATTGAACGCTTGCGTTTGTCGTCTTTGGATCCCGTAGAAGTCGATGACGATCTTTGGCGCCTTATTGAAAACGAAGACCGCCTTATGCCCCATTTGCATATCAGTTTGCAGGCGGGAGATGACATGGTGCTAAAACGCATGAAACGCCGTCACTTACGAGATGATGTCTATAAGTTCGTTGAAAAAGCGCGCTCATTACGCCCTGGTGTCGTCTTCGGTGCAGATATTATTGCAGGTTTCCCGACAGAGACTGACGAGATGGCCGAAAACAGCCGCTTGTTACTTGAAGAGTGCGACATTACATATGCTCATGTGTTCCCATATTCAGAACGTCCGGGAACACCAGCCGCGAAAATGCCACAAGTGCCGGGAAACATTCGGAAAGCCAGAGCCGCGGGATTAAGGGCTGTTGGCGATGCCAACCTTCGCCGTCATCTAGAAGAACAAGTAGATAAAGAGCTTGCAGTACTGGTGGAGAATGAAAAAACCGGCCGTACGGAGCATTATGCGCCAGTTCAGTTTGATTTCACGGCAGAACCCGGTACCATCTCATCGGTGAAAATTACACATACCGACGGCAAGAAACTGTACGCAAGTCTTAAGGATTAAATAGAATTAATGAGTGATGGTGAGAAAAAGGGCTGGTTTCGCCGCCTGAAAGACGGACTTAAGCGATCATCCAATGTACTTTCCACAGGTATTTCAGACATCTTCACCAAGCGAAAACTTGATGATGATGTCCTTGAAGAACTTGAAGAATTACTGATCACTTCAGATCTTGGTGTCACGACAGCGGCCCGCATTGCCTCAAACATTGCTAAAACCCGGTATGATAAAGAGATTTCACCAGAAGAAATTCGCGATGCCCTCGCGGACGAAATTACACAAATTCTCGAACCTATTGCCGTTCCGTTTGAATTGAACGAGAGCCTGAAGCCACATGTTGTTTTGGTCGTAGGTGTAAACGGATCTGGTAAGACAACTACTATTGGCAAACTGGCCAAACAATACACAGATGCAGGTAAAAAAGTTATTCTTGCCGCTGGTGACACGTTCCGTGCGGCAGCCGTTGAACAACTCACGATCTGGGGGGAGCGTACCGGTGCAAAAGTCATCACTACAAAAGTAGGTGGCGATTCAGCAGGTCTTGCCTTCAGCGCCTATGAACAAGCACAAAAAGAAGGCGCCGATCTGCTGCTTATCGATACAGCGGGTCGCCTTCAAAATAAAAGTGACTTAATGGCGGAGCTTGAAAAAGTATTACGTGTATTGAAGAAACTGAACCCGGACGTCCCTCATTCCAGCCTGCTAGTTTTGGATGCGACTACTGGTCAAAACGCCCTTAATCAGGCTGAGATTTTTGGCAAAGTATGCGGTATTACTGGCTTGGTAATGACCAAACTGGATGGCACCGCTCGCGGCGGCGTTCTAGTTGCCATTGCAGACAAATTCAAACTCCCCGTTCATGCCATTGGTGTGGGTGAGGGAGTTGATGATCTTCAGCCCTTTGCCGCCCGTGATTTCGCCCGTGCCCTTTCAGGCGCAGATAACAGCTAATTCAGGATCGTACTCTCTATGTCCCAGCGTAAAATGCCCGCAGCAGTCAAGTCAGCTACCGAACTTGGCCCCATCGTGATTTTCTTTGCCGTTTATTCTTTATATGACCGGGTTATGGGTGTGGAAACTCCTGCAGACGGCGCGGCAGAGGCAGCAATTGGTGTCTCTAATTCACTCTTTGCGGCGACTGGCGCGATTATGATTACCACTCTGATCGCCTTGGTCATTTCGTACTATTATGAACGCAAAATCCCAGCAATGCCGCTTATCACAGCCATTGTTATTACGGTCTTTGGCGGTCTCACCCTTTATCTTCAAGATGATACTTTCATCAAGATGAAACCGACAATCATCTATATCCTGTTCTCAGGTGCGCTTGGCGCCGGTATGTTGTTCGGAAAGTCCTTTATCAAAGTTCTGTTTGGCAACTTTTGGAACCTTGATGATCAGGGATGGCGGAAACTGACATTTCGCCTAATAGCCTTCTTTTTGACACTCGCCATTGCCAATGAAGTAGTTTGGCGGAATTTTTCAACTGATCTTTGGGTGAGTATTAAAGTCTTTGGCTTCACAGGTGTCACATTTGTTTTCTTTTTGGCGCAAGTCCCGTTACTGACGAAACATACCCTCAATAGCGAAGCTAAAAACTAGAGCGCTGTATAATGCCCCTACCCTATTTTCCTGTCGAAAGCGGTGACTACAAAATCACTCTGGGTTTAAAGCCCCACAAAGACGGAAAGTGGTTGGAGGTAGATGAAAGTTACGCATCCGATACAAAACTTAAAAGAGAGCTTTTCAGCGAGCAAAAACAGGCTGTTTTCGCGAGTACTGCGGGAGCAGCACTATCAGAAGCCAAAGTTCTATCCCTTGTACAAGGCAGCCTGAAGACAATCTATCCGGAACTTGTGATAGCGCCCGGCTTTAACGACAGCAACGCCTTAGTAAAAGCTGCCAGTCTTGTGCAAGAAGACCTCATTCTGATGCAACGGAAAGGCAATGACTATATTCTGGGAGCTGCGGCTGTCTGCTTTCCATCAGGCTGGAATCTTCGTGAAAAAATTGGCCGGAATCTTAACGATATCCATATCCCGGTACCGGGCCTGAATGCCGCTATTGGAAGCTCCATAGATAAATTTTTCCAAAACCTGAAGCCCAACAAAATTGTTCAACGTTTTAACTGGGGTTTGTTTGACGACCCGGCTCTTTTTCAACCCGGTTGGTGGCGCGACCAGCCACCGGAAAAGGTCGGCATTGACGCAGGCACCATCGGTCAGAATATCTATTTTCGAGTGGAAAAACAGACGCTACAACGTCTTGAAGACAGCGATGACATACTGTTCACTGTGCGCATCTTCAACACCCCGCTTAATGAAATTGCGGAAGATCAAGAAAAGACAGAAAGGCTTCACCATGCTCTCACAAGCATGCCAAACGCCCTTCGCCATTACAAAACAGTTGCTCAGTATGAAGAGCTACTTCTGGATTATCTAAAAACCAGTCAGCAATAAATGCCTACCTTCCGCCAAAAACCGACCTCAAAACCTCTGTGGTGCGAGCGACCGGATTGTTACGAATAGAGGCTTCTTCTTTTGCGAGGTAATGGAACAAACCTTCAAGCGCAAGATCAGTTGCATGTTCCCCTAAATCTGATTTGATATCCGGAACGAATGGATATTTAGCGTATTCACCCAACAGGTTATTATATGCCGCAATGGCACCCGCATCTTCTAACGCTTGTTCGATAATAGGGCGCACAGTTGCGCTAAGGTCTTCTGTTGCTACCTTCTGGAAATACTGGGTTGCCGCATCATCTGGGCCATCATAGATCTTTTGCGCATCTTCAACGGTCATATCCGTGATCGCCTTGACAATGAGTTCTTTGGTTTTTGGGGCGGCAGCTTCAGCGCCTTTGTTCAGGCGACTTTCCACATCATCGGCAAGACCGGACAAACCAAATTTACGGAGCATCGCTTGCGCTTGTTGCATTTTTTCGGGAAGCGGGATGTGAATATCCGGATCGCTTTCATATCCACCACTACTGCTAATCTGTTCAACAACGCGTCCTGTTCCAACCTTCAAAGCTTCGCGAAGGCCTTCCGTTATTTCAGATAAACCAAGTGTACTGGTTGTACTTCCACCTGTTGCACTTGAAGGGGCGGTCACTTTATTCAGAGTGTCTTTTAGCCCCTTCATCAAATCCGCTGTTGCAAGGCTGGTAGAAGAAAATGCTAACACGCCCGCCAGCAAGATCACGCTCAGGTTTTTAATCATTTTGGGACCACCTTTTTATTCATCGTTTCATTATCTCGAAGGACTTTGTCAGCATGTCACCTTCTGCATTACTAAAAGGGATAAATCTGTCTTCATTCTTGATACTGTTATACTGATGTAGTGCCCAATATACGGTTGGAAAAGCGAGATCCTCCCACGGAATTTCATCCCAAGTAAAAAGCTCAACTTCTAGCGACTCTGGGCCTGCAGAAAACTCGGGAACATCCAGAACTGCCCGATACATAATTTGCACTTGGCTAATGTGGGTAATGTTATAAATTCCCAGCATATCCCGAATTCTGATATTCGCATTGGCCTCTTCGTAGGCTTCGCGAATTGCACCTTCTTCGGTGGTCTCTTTTTGCTCCATAAATCCGGCAGGTAGCGTCCAGAACCCTTTGCGTGGATTAATGGCACGGCGGCATAGCAAAAACTTGTCCTCAAAGGTAACGACGGATCCAACCACGACTTTCGGATTTACATAATTGATCCATCCACAGTCACTGCAGACATCCCGCTCAAAACTATCGCCTTCTGGGATTTCGCGGACAAATCCGAAATCTTTCGGGTTCGTTGAAGTCACTCGGTTCACCTTTTTCAGATAAGCTGGATCTTCAATGATATTTCTTAAACACGAATATCAATGGTACGGCCAATACCACTAAATCTCATATCCGGCTGATGGTCTTTAAGAGCCACGGGTTTTAATGCTTTTTCAACAGGTTTAACTTGCGCCTGCACATCACCGGATTGCCCGCCAAGCATTCTGCCTGACAGGGTGACATTACTAGACAAGGTTCCTGATATTTTTACCATATGCCGTTTGCCCCAACTGTATGGGTTTCTACCCGATCCTAATTTATCAATTTTGAGCGGGTTGTGAAAGGGCCTTTATTGCCCGCGTTACATTTGCATAAAGCGGCGCGCCTTCCGGAACCAATGATTGCATTTTCTTCCAATGGGTTAAGGCAACATCGCGGCGTCCCGCATCCATTTCAGCAAGTCCTATATACCAGTGAGCTTCTGCTACAGTATCATCCAGCGTCAAGACCTTACGATAAAGCGTAATGGCTTCGGCTGGCGGCGGTGAACCCGCGCCGACGTTTTGAACCAGAGCCAGTGCTTGTAAAATCAAAGGCAGGGGATCAGCCTCCTGCATTTTTGCGGCACGGGCATAAGCATCTGCAGACTTTTCATAATGCCGCTGGACACTAAATGCTTTGCCAAGCCTCATCAGCCCGTCAAACTCCGGATCAGACTGCATGCGCTCTTCTAGTCTGGCAACCATGGAATTGATCATATCTTGACGGTCAGCAGCAGACATTTCTGCCGCGGCCTCTCGATCGGCTCGGCTAGGGCCTGCATCTGTACTCTCTGCCAGTTGCTTCGTCTCCAATATTGCAGAGACATCGCGACCGACGATACCAGCAACCTCCCCAATACGTTCTCTCAGGATCTGCATAAATGGGGCATCGGGATCACTGTCTCGATAGAGTGCGAGCCAAGCCTCAAGCGCATTTATATTATCGCCTTTTTGTGCATCATATTCTGCCAAATAATAACGGGCTCCCGGATGCTCCGGCTCAAGATCCGCTGCTTTTGTAAAAGCCTCAAGGGCCGCATCACTCATTGTACCTTTAGCGGCATAATAGAAATTTTCACCGGCGCCAACATATAGATCGACATCAGTCGGATCCAAAATTGTCGCCTTTATATAGGTAGCCGCGGCCTCATCAAACCGTCTCATGCGGGACAAAGTTCTCGCAAGCAATACCCAACCATCTACGTTGTCAGGTTGTTCGCTTAGCTTTTCTGCAAGCCGCTCCACCAGAGTTTCGAAATCTTGCCCTGCAAAATCACGTTTTTCTTTTTCGATATCACGGGCTGCTATAGGCTGTGATGGCAATTGGGGGGAGCCCAAATATTTGTACAGCGTAAATGTCGATCCGAAGACGAGAACCAAAAGCATAAGTGCCAGCTTTGGCTGCGCCCCCTTCAAAGCGCCTCGCACTGTGTCCTCTTGCTCACCCACACGTAAAATTCTGCGCTGAATTTCAACCCGAACGGGCTCGACATCAGCTTCATTTACCACACCACGTGCGACATCGGCGTCTAGCTCCGCCAGTTGTTGTTTGTAAACGGAAATGCCCTGCTCTTGTCTTGAAATTGTTACCGCACGTTTGTTAAGAAACGGAAGCAATAAAAGAATGGCAGCTAAAAGCGTAATGGCACACAAAACAAACCAGATCATGAACGACCTCTCTCGCCGTCGTCTTCAGCCATTAATTGATCAAATGTTTTCTTTTCTGCATCTGTCAAAGGTCGAGAAACGGAATTTTCAGTTGGGGCTGCTGACTTCCGGCGTAAAAACCGCACCACAAGAAAACCTCCAAAAAGCAAGACAAGCATTGGGCTTAACCACAATACCAGCGTCCGCATTTTGAACGGCGGGTTTAAAAGAACCCAATCTCCATACCGAGAGACTAAATAATTTTGAACCTGATCATCTGTATCGCCGGCAAGGATCCTTTCCCGCACGATCGCTCGTAAGTCCCGGGCCAGACCCGCGTTACTGTCCAAAATCGATTGATTTTGGCACACCAGACAGCGAATACCTTCCGCAATATCGCGAACCCGCTCTTCCTTAACTGGATCGTCAAGACGCTCTTCAACAAAAACGGCACTGGCAAATCCGACAAACCCAATGGTTCCAAGCAGACAAAGAACGTACATCAGACGACGCGAGGCTTGCCCAAAATTGAGGGTCATCCTTCACCTCCGTCAATGCGAGGTAAAATGCGATTTTTCAGATCTTTTTCCGTAATAGGACCAATGATTTTGTCCAAAATAGTACCATCTGGCCCCATAATGAAAGTTTCGGGGACACCGTAAACGCCAAAATCAATACCCACACGACCCTTTAAATCCATTCCAGTGCGTGCATAAGGGCTGCCATTTCGCCTTAACCATTTTGCTGCGGCGTCAGGTGTATCTTTATAATTAAGCCCGTAGATATCGATCTTTCCCTGCCGACTTAATTCCATGAGGGTCGGATGTTCCGCAAGACAAGCAACGCACCATGACGCAAATACGTTCAATAGCGTAATCTTACCTTCTTTCAAGTTCTCACTAGATAGATTTTCACCGTAACCCGGTACTGCTTCAAGTGCGAAAACAGGCGACTTTTTGTCCAGCAACTCCGAGGGGATTTCTTTTGGATCAAGATAAAACAGAGCGTAGAACATAACCCCTGCGATCCCCGCGAAGGTTATTACTGGAGCCATAAAACTTAATTTCATTATTCAGGCTCCTGCAGCTTCGGCTGTTTTTTGGGTTTGCTTCTTTCGGGCTGATGCAGCACCAATTCTAAAGCGCCTGTCACTTAAACTGAAACCGCCACCAATGAACATGACAATGGCACCAATCCAGATCCATGAAATAAACGGCTTGTGATAAATACGTGTAGCATACCCGCCTTTGCCGTCCTCTTCACCAATAACCACATACAAGTCTGCGGACAACATAGGCCAAATCGCAGCCTCCGTTGTCTCCATCGGTGGGGATTCATACACACGTTGTTCAGGGCGCAAGTCTGCGACCAACGAGTCGTTACGCTTTACGTTAAAGCTACCCCGCAGGATCCCATAATTTGGGCCTTCCAAACGTTCGGCCCCTTCAAACTGGAAGTCATACCCGCCAACAACAACGGTCTCGCCTGGCTGCATCACGTCAAGCCGTTCGCTCTGCCATGCTTCAGAAGCGGTAACACCAAGGATTACCATTGCAACACCCAGATGGGCGATCGACATCCCGTAAGCACTTCTTGGCAGGTTTAAAAAACGCTTGAGGCTTTGGCGCAGACTAGTGCGGAATAATTTAATTCGATCAGCTAACTCAACAAAAACAGCCGTCACCAACCAAGCAAAGAGCCCCATCCCAACAAAGGCAAGGATCGGTCCATCATCTGTTACCCACCAGGAAACACCAACGATTACACAAACTGAGACTATTGCTAATTTCAGTCGCGAGAAAACCCCCTTCAAATCTGCACGCTTCCAAGCAAGAAATGGCCCGAACGCCAGCGCGATAATAAGCGGAATAATCAACGGTAGAAACGTTGCATTAAAATACGGAGGTCCAACGGACACTTTTGCACCCGACAGCGCATCAAGGAATAATGGGTATAATGTTCCAAGCAAAACTGTAGCCGCGGCAGTCGATAACAACAAATTGTTGAGGATCAATGCCCCTTCACGGCTGATTGGTGCGAATAGCCCCCCGCCTTTCATGGTCGGCGCACGCACGGCATACAAAATAAGCGAGCCGCCAATCACCAGGACGAGGAAGCCAAGAATAAAGACACCGCGCGCAGGGTCGGATGCGAATGCGTGAACAGAGTTCAACACACCCGAGCGCACAAGGAATGTTCCAAGCAGTGACAAACTAAATGCGATAATCGCAAGAAGTATCGTCCAGTTTTTCAAGGCATCGCGCTTTTCAACAACGATGGCTGAATGGAGCAGTGCAGTCGAGACCAGCCATGGCATAAAGGAGGCATTTTCTACCGGATCCCAGAACCACCAGCCTCCCCAACCAAGCTCGTAATATGCCCACCACGAACCAAGAGCTATACCAAGGGTCAGAAAACCCCACGCAGCAAGGGTCCATGGACGGACCCAACGTGCCCAGGCTGGATCAACCTTACCTTCAATCAAGGCTGCAATTGCAAACGAGAAGGTAACTGATAATCCGACATACCCCAAATAGAGGAAAGGCGGATGAAATGCCAAACCCGGATCTTGCAGAAGCGGATTAAGACCGCGCCCATCGAACGGAGCCGGATCGATGCGCTCAAACGGATTGGACGTAAACAGAATGAAGAGTAAGAACCCTATCCCGATCATACCTTGAACCGAGAGAACTCGTGCCTTTAAGCCGTCAGGTAAATTACGACCGAAGGCCGCAACAGCAAAACCAAACAGAGCCAAGATCCACGCCCACAAAAGAAGAGACCCTTCATGATTACCCCAAACACCACTAATTTTATAGAGCATCGGCTTCAAGGAATGAGAGTTTTGCGCGACGTTGACAATGGAAAAATCACTACCCACATAGGCGATGGTCAGAGCGATAAAACTGATGCTGACTGCCAGGAACTGGACGAGAGAAGCACTGCTTGCAAACCGCATTAGCGCAACATTTCCTTTGGACGCGCCGATCATCGGGAGTGTGCCTTGCAAAACAGCAACTACAAGAGCTAGGATCAATCCAAAATGCCCGATCTCACCGATCATTGTTTATCTTCCTTTGGCTTCCAGTTACCCGCTTTTTTCAGACTTTCAGCGACTTCGGGCGGCATATAGTTTTCGTCATGTTTTGCAAGAACGTTGCTCGCGACGAAAATACCGTTTTCGTTCATTTGGCCTTCAGCAACCACGCCCTGCCCCTCTCGAAAGAGATCCGGGACTAAACCACGGAACTGAACATCAACACTTTCAGCCAGATCGGTTACTCGAAAGGTAATTTCCACACCTGATTTTTTGAAACTTCCCTCTTCGACCAATCCGCCTAATCGAAATGTCCGTCCTTCAGGTACTGGTTTTTCAACAAGGTCGGAAGGACTATGGAAAAAGACGAGGCTGTCTTCAAAGGACATCAGCACAAGACCTGCCGCCAGCCCAAGTACGGTCATGGCAGCGACAACAATATATAAACGCCGACGTTTTCTGGTCATGACGTCGCACCTTCTTTAACTGGGCGTTTTCGGAATGAACGCCGAGTTTCTTCAAGCGGCGCTAGATCTCGCTCGACCTGACGCAATTGGCGAACACTGATGATCACAAGGAAAATCAAGACACCGGCAGACAGGCCATAAGATGACCAGATAAAGTTGCCGTAGCCACCCATTTCAAAAAATTCGTTCAAAAGCTACTCCTGCAGCTGATTAACTCTTAGCATTCTGAGGCGACGCCCTAGTATTTCAGTGCGCACGCGAATGATAAAAATAGTAACAAACAAGCTCGTGTAACCGAGGCCCATAATTAGAAGCGGCGTCAAAATGGAGGAATGAATTTTTGGTCCATCCATTGTCGCAACACTCGCTGGCTGGTGAAGCGTGTTCCACCAATCCACCGAAAATTTTATAATGGGGATATTTATCGCACCGATCAGCACCAATATCGCTGCCGCTTTAGCAGCTTTTGACTGATCTTCGAAACTTCCCCAAACTGCCATATAACCTAAATATAGGAACAAGAGAATTAACATACTTGTGAGGCGCGCGTCCCAAACCCAGTAAGCACCCCACATGGGTTGTCCCCAAAGAGAGCCGGTCACCAACGCGAGGAATGTAAAGCACGCGCCAATCGGCGCCGCAGCCTTCGCTGATAAATCTGCGACTGGATGTTTCCAAATCAGGCCCGCAGCAGATGAGACTGCCATCATGCTATAAACACTCATAGCCATCCAAGCTGCCGGAACATGTACAAACATGATCCGAACCGTTTCTCCTTGCTGATAATCGGCTGGTGATACAAACAGCCCGAGGTACAACCCAGTCGCCAAAAGAACAACAGTCGTCACTATGGACCAAGGAAATATCGCGTTCGCAATTCTCAAGAAACGCGTCGGATTAGCATATTTATGCAAATCAATTGCCATTACGCTGTCCCGTCCCCAAATACCTTACAAGCCTTAACATCATAGTCATCCTTCATTCCACTGCCAAACGAAGTGCAGCGGCGGCGGCAAACGGACATACAACAAGTGCGCCTAAGGATAATCCCCCCAATAACATAAGATGGGGAGCCATGGGCATAAGTGCAACCGCGGCTTCAACAGAAGCCACACCGAAGATTAATACTGGAATATATAGCGGTAAAACCAACAGTGACAATAGCACTCCGCCGCGACGCATCGCCACAGTCAAAGCCGCCCCTACAGCACCGATAAGGCTAAGAACAGGTGATCCGATTAAAAGTGAGAAAATCATCGCCCAAATACCATCAGCGTGCACGTTCAGTGAAATTGCCAGTATGGGGGTTATCGCAATAAGCGGCAGTACTGACATCACCCAATGCGCAATGATTTTGGCGAGGACAATAAATTCGATAGATAGGGGCCCAAGCATCAATTGCTCCAGGGTCCCATCTTCAAAATCCGCCTGAAAAATTCGATCAAGAGTTAGAAGGCACGCCAGCAATGCCCCAACCCAGAGAACGCCTGGCCCAATTCGGGCTAGAACGTTGAGCTCTGGTCCCACACCCAACGGAAAAAGTGTCACAGCGATTACAAAGAAAGAGAGCGTCATGGTAAGCGCACTTCCCTGACGATACGCAAGTAGCATATCGCGTTTTAGCAATGCCAGAAACGATCTCAACGTGCTACCTCCGAGATCTGGTTGAGGTCCAGTTGCCGTACTCGGCTTAGACTCAAATCTTGATGTGTAGCAAGAAGTGCCATTCCGCCATTTCGCACATGTTTTTCAAGCAAGTCTTTGAACAGCCCAATATAATCTGTATCAAGAGAGCTAACAGGCTCATCAAGTATCCATAGGGGTGCAGGACAAGCAATCAGTCGCGCCAAATTGCTTCGTTTTTTCTGACCTGCGGATAATATTTGTGTTGGATGGTCTGCAATCGGCTGTAATTGAAACGCGTCAAGCGCCTGATCTACAGTCGAGTTTCCCGTATAATCGGACCAAAACTCCAGATTCTCACGGGCGCTCATGGCCATCTTCAAAGCGTCTTGATGCCCGACATACTGCAGGTTTTCTTTATAGTGTTCTGGATCTTCTTCAATGTCTGTCCCGTTCCATGAGACAATGCCGGTAGCGGGTTTCAACAGACACGCGAGAATACGTAGCAAAGATGTTTTACCAGACCCGTTTCGCCCTTTAACCCAAAGGATTTCCCCAGGATTTAGAGACAGATCTACCGCGTTAAAAATCAGGCGATCTTGCCGGATACAGGTAAGGCTTTGTGCGTGCAAGCTCATCTAGCGAAAGATCACCCAAAAATGAAAAGAGAACACTCCCTGACTACAGGAATGTTCTCTTTTTCGCAACATATTGCATGTGACGCATATGGTCGCAGGTATGGGGTTTATTCGTAACTGCGTTGATCGTCGATCACTTTTCCGTCATTCGCAAGACTACCAACTTCCACGAATTCGACATTTCCGCGTAATTTGCAGAGGCTTTGAACAGTGGATGCAACCGCTGCTTTCAGATCGTCTGATCCACCAGACACTTCACAATGAAGGGTCATGGCATCCACATTATCACTGCTGGTGACGATCAGACGCACTTTCTTAAGTTCGTCGTGGCGTTTTTGAACGCCAACCACTTGACCAGGATGTACAAACATCCCCTTCACTTTTGCAGTCTGATCTGCACGGCCCATCCATCCTTTGATACGCGGACCAGTTCGGCCACAGGCGCTACCGCCTTCCATAAAGGCTGACATGTCACCGGTACCGAAGCGGATTAATGGGTAGGTTTTGTTGAAACTTGTAACCACAACTTCACCAACTTCACCAGGCGCGACAGGGTCACCCGTTCCGGGGCGTACGATTTCGACAATCACACTTTCATCAATACTCATGCCTTCCATCGCTTCACTTTCATAAGCGATCAGGCCGAGATCCGCAGTACCGTAGGATTGAATAACGGTTTCAACACCTAGGTCTTTTAAGGCTTGGCGCAAAGACGGAGGTAAAGCTTCCCCGCCAACACTCGCAACCTTGATAGAAGACATATCCATGCCCGCATCTGCGCCTTTTTCCAGAAGAATTTTCAAGAAAGAAGGTGTCCCAACATAAGCGCGAGGCTTCAATGTTGCGATAGCCTGCAGCTGCATTTCAGTGTTCCCGATGCCAGCTGGTACTACCGGACAACCGACCGCTCGTGCACCGCTTTCCATCATGTGTCCCGCTGGGGTCATGTGATAGGAAAACGTATTATAGACCAGATCGCCCGGACGGAAACCAGCCGCCCACATAGCACGACCCATACGGAAATAGTCTTTTTTATCCTGAGCTGGTTCGAATATTGGACCTGGAGACATGAAGACGTTCGCGAGATCTCCAATAGCTTCGGCGTTCAATCCACCAAGTGGCGGTGTGCCTTGTTGCTTGGCAATCAAATCAGATTTTCGAGTAACCGGCAGAGCCGCCAACGCTTCCAAACTGTCAATAGTAGACGGATCTACATCTTTCAGAATTTCGCCAAAATACGCGGAATTTTCTTTTGCATGCGTAATTTGTTCTTGTAATGCTTTGATCTGCTCTTGTTCGCGAACAGATGGGTCACGGGTTTCCAAAGCGTCGAAATGTTTGCCAGCGCCAGTCATGATAGTCCTAATTTTACGAATTTTTACTGTATTGTGTGTACGGTTTTACGCGAGCCAGCGCTTACGACGACGGTAATGCTTCACATCGCGGAAACTTTTGCGGCCATCACCGCCAAGTCCGAGGTAAAACTCTTTTACGTCTTCGTTATTAGCTAAATCCGATGCTTCACCATCCATTACAACGCGGCCATTTTCCAGAATATATCCGTAATGGGCGTATCTAAGGGCGATCGTCGCGTTTTGTTCGGCAAGCAGAAAACTAACACCGGTTTCTTCGTTCAATCGCTTCACAATTTCAAAAATTTCTATCACAAGCTGAGGGGCAAGACCCATAGAAGGTTCATCCAACAGGATGAGATTTGGTTTTGCCATCAAAGCGCGGCCAACAGCCACCATTTGTTGCTCACCACCAGAAATGTAGCCCGCCAATGATGTGCGACGTTCCTTCAGGCGTGGGAAGTAGTGATATACTTTTTCGAGTTCTTCATTAATCGTGGCACGGCCCCCTTTACGGGTATATGCACCGGTTAGAAGGTTTTCCTCAACTGTCAAATGCTCGAAACAATGACGCCCTTCCATGACCTGAATAACACCGTCAGTTACCAGCTCAGCTGGTGACTTCTCAGTGATATCAGTGCCTCTATATTCGATAGTGCCTTTCGTAACCTCCCCACGCTCAGAGCGGAGGAGGTTAGAAATGGCTTTCAAAGTGGTCGTCTTGCCGGCGCCATTGGCCCCAAGAATTGAAACGATACTTCCCTCAGGGACGTGTAATGAGACCCCCTTCAAGACAAGGATAACATGGTCATAGATGACCTCGATATTATTGACCCTGAGAAGTGGGTTGCTTGACGCATTCATTAGCAAGACTCTCTCTTTAAAGGTTACCAGTTGGCATTAGTTGCAAGATGCAGCTTCGATGCCTTTTTCTTGAAGGTATTTCGCTGCAGATGCTTCCATCGCAGGGACAACCAGATCATTCATTGGTTTCAGGTAATCAGAAACGATGTTCCATTTTTTACCATCCCACTGCTGAATGAAAACTCCGCCACCACCAATGTGGTCAGCACAAGAGATAGTCAGGTTTGGACCTAGACCCTTCATGCCCAATGCAGCCGCAGCGTTATCGTCCATTTTGATGTTTTCCATACCCCAACGAAGCTGTTCGCCAGAGATTGCTTTAACACCAAATTTTGCTTGTGCGTTTAAGATACCTTGGTGGATGAACACTTGCGTTACAACCGCACGGTTATAGAGGACCTGGCCAACGTTCTTTTCGCCTTTGCCATTACCTTTTCCATAAACGTGCGTCAGGATGTCCTGGATAACTGGGAAATCAGTACCACCAGCTGAGAAAGTTGCACTTTTATAGCCAATCGCGGATTTTCCAGCAGGAACAACGTCTTGCTCAGCACCTGACCACCAGTTACCAATGAAGTGATCAGCTGGGAATTTAATCTTCGCTGCTTCTTTAATAGCTGTCTGGTTCATAACACCCCAACCCCACATCGCAATGTAGTCAGGTTTCGCACGACGGATCTGCAACCATGTTGCTTTCTGCTCAATGCCAGGGAATGTTACTGGATATTCTTTCAGCTTAAAGCCGAATTTTTCAGACATGGTACGGAAAATAGGAAGAGATTCCTTACCATAAGCAATATCAAGATAAACTAGAGCAATCGTTTTGCCCTTCATATTCTCGATACCGCCTTCTTGTGCGGCCATATGCTTCATGATGCCTGTTGCTTGGCCCCAGTAGTTAAGCGCCATTGGGAAAACCCAAGGGAACGCAGAACCGATGCCAGCATCAGAACGACCATAACCCATTGTCAAAAGAGGGATCTTGTCAGTACGTGTTTTATCAGCAAGAGCATAAGTTACGCCTGTGCTGTAAGGTTGATAAACCAACGCGCCGCCATTTTTCTTCTTAGTACGCTCGTAACACTCAACACCACGGTCAGTATTGTAGCCAAACTCACATTCTTCAATGATTACCTTCGCGCCGCCGACACCGCCGTCACGTTCGTTGATCATTGCCCAGTAGTCAACAGCACCGTTAGCTGTTGGAATTCCGCCTGGCGCAAATGGGCCTGTACGATAAACCAGTTTCGGCAGATACAATGTATCTTCAGCAAAGGCTGGTGCGGCCGCAGTAAATGGGGCTGCAAGTACTGCTGCTCCCAATACACCAAGTACAAATTTCTTCAAACTCATATTATCCTCCCAGAGTTACTCTTGTTTAAATGCGGAAACTACCACCAAGAGTTTAGTTACCATCACATATTCAGCAATCATTCTACTGTGACTGCCTTTTAACAACAGATCAATATGGAAACGGCCATGTTCTTAGTTTTTCCTTACCGATAGACCAGAGCCTTGCCAGTCCATGTGGTTCCACAATCAGGAAAAAGATAATCAAAATACCGAAAACCATAAATTCAATATGAGACACCAAATCAACGCCGATATCCCAACCGATCATAGGCGGCACGTTACTCAAGAAAATTGGCAGAAGCATGATGAATGCTGCCCCAATAAAGGAGCCCGCAATACTGCCCATTCCGCCAATAATCACCATAAACAGAATTGAGAATGACCGATTAATACCGAACGCTTCTGGTTCTACTGTTCCCAAGTGAACGAAGGCCCATAAAGCGCCCGCAACACCGCAGAAGAATGAACTAACAGCGAACGCGGACAGTTTTGTGTTTAGCGGCTTAAAGCCAATAATTTCCGCGGCAATATCCATATCACGAATAGCCATCCAGCCACGACCGATATGGCTGCGAACCAGATTTTTGGCGGCCATTGCCAAGACAGCGACAAATGACAAGGTGAACAGATATTTTTCAGGTGCTGTATCGAACAGGTACCCCATAATTTTGAGAGGCGGCGCTGTAATAACACCAGACGGACTGTAATTAGTGAACCAGCCAAATTTAATGAAAACCCACTCGATAAAGAACTGAGCTGCCAAAGTTGCAACAGCAAGATAGAAGCCCTTAATGCGCAAACTTGGAATACCAAACATGACACCGACTAAAGCGGCCATTACACCTGCAAGCAGGATCGTAATAACAAGCGGTAAGGTACCTTCAAATTGGCCAATAGCGATCGTCCAAGTAGCAAATTTGTAGGCGGCGAAGGCACCCACAGCCATAAATCCACCAGTACCCAGTGAAATCTGCCCTGCATAACCGGTAAGGATATTCAGGCCAATTGCCGCAAGCGCAAGGATCAAGAACGGAGTCATAATAGCGCTTATGACGTACTCAGTTGCAAACATTGGAATCCCAACGAATGCAATTATAAGCATCACGGCAATGCCAATACGGTCCTGAAGGATCGGAAAGATCGCCTGGTCTTCTTTATAGGAGGACTTGAACTGTCCAGCTTCACGATAAAACATTCTACCTATACCCTCTCAATAATCTTTTCGCCGAACAAACCTTGCGGGCGGAAAAGGAGGAAGACCATCGCCAACATATAGGCGAACCAGTTTTCAATGGCACCACCAACAAACGGGCCAAGATAAATTTCTGCGAGTTTCTCACCAGCGCCAATAATCAGACCTCCGACAATCGCTCCCGGAATAGACGTAAACCCGCCCAGCATAAGAACTGGAAGTGCTTTTAGCGCAATCAGGCTAAGACTGAACTGAACGCCCAGTTTTGAGCCCCACATGATACCAGCAACAAGACCAACCAAGCCCGCAACCGTCCAAACCACAATCCAGATATAGCGAAGCGAAATACCTACAGACATCGCTGCCTGATGGTCATCGGCAACCGCACGAAGGGCCCGACCAATTTTTGTTTTATTAAAGAAAACGGCTAGAACAATAACCATCGCCGCCGCTGTCATACCAGCCACAAGCTCCAGCTGATCAATAAAGACACCGCCTACGTCGAACACACCGTCAGGCAAACCTATATCCATGACGCGGATATCGCTGCCCCAGATTGTCTGACCAAAACCGTCAAGGAAGAAGGTCACACCGATAGTCGCCATAAACAGAATAATTGGCTCTTGATTGACAAGTTTGCCAAGAACGAATTTTTCGACGCACCAAGCAAGTCCCACCATCACAGCAACCGTGACCAAAAAGGCAACCGTCCAGTGAACGCCAAGCATTTCCTGAATACCGACCATACTAAGGGCCGCAAACAACATCATTGCGCCTTGCGCAAAGTTAAAGACGCCAGAGGCTTTAAATATAAGCACAAAACCCAAGGCAACGAGTGAGTAGAGAGACCCTGTCAGCAATCCGCTAAGCAGGACCTCAACGAAGAACAAAAAGTCCGACATCAAAGTTTCCATAAAAATGCTCCTGTAAGGGGATTAATGACCGCCGCCAAGATAGGCGTCGATGACTTTTTGATTAGCACGAACTTCCTCGGGAACACCGTCCCCAATTTTTCCGCCATAATCGAGAACCATAACGCGATCCGAGATATCCATCACAACACCCATGTCATGCTCGATTAAGCAGATAGTTGTTCCGAACTCATCGTTCACATCGAGGATGAAGCGGCACATGTCCTCTTTTTCCTCAACGTTCATACCTGCCATTGGCTCGTCCAATAGCAGCAATTCAGGTTCCGCAGCCAAAGCCCGTCCAAGTTCCACACGTTTTTGCAAACCATATGGTAACCGGCCTACCGGTGTTTTGCGGATCGCTTCGATTTCAAGGAAATTAATGATGTCCTCAACATATCGGCGATGCTGCATCTCTTCTTTTTGGGCACTGCCCCACCATATCATGGAGGAAAACAAGCTGGATTTCATTTTCAGGTTACGTCCTGTCATGATGTTATCCAGCGTCGACATCCCGCGGAACAAAGCCACGTTCTGGAATGTCCGGCCGATACCCTGTGCTGCCGCTTCGAACGGCTTCATTTGACTACGGGTTTGACCTTTATATGTGATTGTTCCCTGCTGCGGATGATAAAATCCGTTAATGCAGTTCAACATTGATGTTTTACCAGCACCGTTCGGACCAATGATGGCACGAACTTCACCTTTGAGAATATCAAAGCTCACATCCGAAATGGCGCGCACGGCACCAAAAGAAAGGCTGATGTCATCCACTTGAAGCAGGACTTCACCCGGTTTAACTTCTTGTTGTGTCATTTTGAAATAAACCCCTGCAAATTACGACGCGGCACGCATTGCCGGATAAGTTTCAGAATCAGCGACTTTAACAGATGCTTTGAGCATCCCTTTTCGGCCATCTTCAAATGTCATGTCGGACTCGATATCAGCGACACTCGCATCACTAAACAAAGCAGTGATTAGCGGCTCATAGCGTTCCGCAATAATCCGGCGGCGAACTTTACGAGTACGTGTCAATTCACCATCATCCGCATCAAGTGCTTTTGGTAAGATAAGAAAACGACTGATTTGGGCACCCGCCAGCTCACTATCGATACCAAGATCGCGGTTCACTTGCTCCACACATTCTTTGATTTGCGCGTAAACCTCATCGCGGCCTGCCAAATCCTGATAACTTGTGTAGGAAATACCGCGGCGCTCTGCCCAGTTACCAACAGCTTCTAGATCGATATTAATAAAGGCGGCAACTGCTTCTTTATCGGCACCATGACAAACAGCTTCCGAAATAAACGGGAAGAATTTCAGTTTGTTTTCAATATATTGAGGCGCAAACAAAGTTCCGTTTTTCAGCTTGCCAACATCTTTCGCCCGATCAATGATCTTCAGCTGACCATCGTCGGTCATAATGCCGGCGTCGCCCGTATGCACCCAACCCTCAGAATTTCTAGCTTCTGCAGTGGCTTCATCGTTCTTATAATATCCAACAAAAGCACCCGGGCTTTTAAACAAGACTTCACCTGATGCTTCATCAATCTTGATTTCACATCCTGGCGCTGGCGGACCAACTGTATCAGGGCGCACATCTTTATCATTCTGAATACAAACGTATGCACATGACTCTGTTTGTCCATACAGTTGCTTCAAGTTCAAACCAAGTGAGCGGTAAAACTTGAACACTTCAGGTCCCATAGGAGCACCCGCAGTGTAAGCGACCCGGATCTGGCTAAAACCCAGTGTATTTTTCAATGGTCCGAATACAAGCAGATCGCCAAACTTATAAAGCAACCGATCAACAAGTGAAACGGGCTTACCTTCCAGAATTTCAACACCACACTTTTTGGCGACACCAATAAAGTAATGGAACATTTTCTGCTTAATTGCGCTGGCATCTTCAATGCGGATCATCATTTGCGTCAGCATAGTTTCGAAAATGGCTGGCGGCGCAAAATAATATGTTGGACCAATTTCACGCAAGTCTGTCAGAACTGTTTCAGCGTTCTCAGGGCAGTTCACAGAAAAGCCTGCTTGAGTTGCTTGCGAATAAGAGAAAAGGTGGTCACCAACCCATGCCATTGGCAGGTAGGACAAAACCTTATCTTTCTCGTTCAAGCTTTCAAATTCCACGGAGAGCTTTCCAGCTTGCACCATGTTATCAAAACTCAGCATCACACCTTTAGGACGACCTGTCGTACCTGAAGTATACATGAGCGTTGCGATATCAGAGCCCTTAGCCTTAATTTCTTCCGCGCCATAAAAATCAGGATGCTTCTGATCGTATGCACGACCGAGCTCCAAAACTTCCGCGTAAGATTTCACAAACGGCTGATCGTAATGGCGCATTCCGCGCTCTTCTTTATAAATCACATACTGGATGCTGGGACATTGATCCATAATGGAGAGAACCTTGTCGACCTGCTCCTGATCTTCCACAACAACGATTTTTGCTTCTGCGTGTTCGAGGACATATTGAATTTCTTCAGCGACGCCATCCTGGTACAATGGAACAGGCAATGCTCCAACTGCTTGAGAGGCGGAAAAAACCCAATATAGCTGAGGTCGGTTAGAACCAATAATGGCGACAGCGTCTTCGCGCTGCAAACCCAGATCGACCATTCCGAGACCAAGCGCCCGAGAATTATCGTAAACATCTTTCCAGCTATATGTTTGCCAAATACCGTATTCTTTTTCTCTATAGGCTGGCACATTCGGACGCTCTTGGGCGTTTCTCCGGATTAGCTTTGGAAAAGTATCAAGTTCAAGATCTTTGCTTGTCATAGGCTCCCTGCATTCCTAACAAAACAGACGCCGGCCGGACACGCAGACATCTACTTACATTTGTGAGTATTCAGGAAAAACGCAGAATTAGCGCAAGTGCACCATTCCAGCGACGGCGCAAAACATGCACCCTCTACATCAGGACGTTTCTCCCAAAACAGCGGCCTTTTTGGCCATCTTATCGTTAGCTTCTTTTTGAGCCTTACGACGTGAATAATCAATTATAGCATGGCAGGTCAAGAGAAAATGGTATTTATTAAAAAAAAGAAAAAAAAATGGATGCTATAACTCAAAATTTGAAACTATAAATAAAAAACAAACATTTGTATTACAAATAATGATAAAGAATTATTCTAACAAAATAGTTGTTTGTAACTCAAACTAAGTAACATATTGCGAAAATTTGCATTGATAGAACTTTATTGCTAATTTTGGATCGAAATCTATTAATTGTTTAACTTAGTTTTACTTAATAATTGTGCCAAAAACGTAAAATTTACAGAATTCGAACGAATGTTTGTTTAATTACTCAAACGCAGTATTAAAACGAAACTTTCAACCCATTAGTTTCATCTGTCACCAACTATATAAAAGACGAACGGGTCACAATTGGGCTCTAATCGAATCTAAAATGGGAGCCTCTTTTTCCTGCCTATCAGCTCTTGCCGTTAATTTGCAGTCATCTCAGAACACCTTTCATATTGCACTGCAAAGGAGCCAAAATCAGCAGAAGAAGCCGGCTTAGGCCACATGTCTCGTCTTCCGTTCTCCCTTAAAGTCCTTCTGGAAAACCTTCTACGCCACGAAGATGACCGCACTGTAACTTCTAAAGACGTATCCGCACTTGCGGGTTGGCTGAAAGAAAAGAAAGCTGTTCTGCGGAACCTGTCTGCCTCCTAGTTTTCAGGCAGTACAATAGTCTAAAAAAGCGTCGACAGAAATGTTGCTGCTTTTTTATACTCACCGAAGGGTGAATTGCGCGTGAACAAAAGCGAGGTTATTGTCATCCAATGAATAAAATTAGCCTCGTTATACTCTCCGTGATCCTAGCTGGCACAGCCTCGTTTGCTCAGGCACGTGATGCACGTCAGCCAGACACAGTGGTTGAGCTCTTTACGTCGCAAGGATGCTCCTCCTGCCCGCCCGCTGATGCGATCATGGGTAAACTTGTCCAAAACCCAGACGTATTGGGTCTGACTTTGTCCGTTACATATTGGGATTACATTGGCTGGCCTGACACATTTGCAGATCCAGAGAATGACGCCCGCCAAACACAATACCGAGATCAGCTGAATGCCCGTTACGTTTACACACCGCAAATGGTAATTGCTGGACAAAATCATTTTGTTGGTTCGAACAAACACCAGCTAGAAGAAAATCTCCATCGCTTCAAGGGGCATGCAAAAAGCCTGGAACTCAATTGGCGCTTTTCAGGAAATCATATCATAATCGACCTTCCGGCTCACACCGGAGGAGGTGCTATCTGGCAGCTCGACCTTGACGATAAGAACGACGTGAAAATCCGCCGTGGGGAAAATCGAGGTAAGTCAGTCTCCTATCACAATGTCGTCCGGAAAATTCAATTACTGAAGCAATGGGACGGAGATAAGCAAACGCTGAAACTTGATCTTGCTGAACTCGCAGCTCTCGGCCGAGAAAAATGCGCTCTACTCATTCAGCAAGGTAGTTTTGGGCCTATTCTAGCCGCCCTTGTTATTGATATTTAAGGACCAGAGCCTCTCCCACTTCCGCAATTTCTACCTTTTTCTTGTTGCTTGCCTTCCTTTAATGTATCAGGCTGTGGGCCTGACAATAAAAAGGAAAAAGAACGTCATGACTAAAGAGCTTGCCCCACTAAAGCCTGCTGCGACTGTCCTTCTGGTACGTGATTGCAAAGAAACTGATGACCAACTTGAAGTCTTTATGGTTGTTCGTCATCACCAGATCGATTTTGCCTCTGGCGCCCTCGTTTTTCCGGGCGGAAAAGTGGATAAAGCTGACTTAAATCCTGACTTAAAAAACCATCTGCCAAAAGACCAGCCGCTTGATGATCCTCTCCTCTCTTTTAAAGTCGCCTCAATTCGAGAGGCCTTTGAAGAATGCCACGTTCTTCTTGCAAGAGATCAGGAAACAGGAAAACTGATTACATCTGAAAGACTGGATGGCATGTCAGCCAAATACCGCAAAGATATGCAGTCCGGTGATATTGACATCTTAAGCATGGCACAGGCAGAGAAACTAGAGCTCGCAACAGATCTGCTGGCACATTATTCTCACTGGATCACCCCAACTTTTATGCCAAAACGCTTTGACACCCATTTCTTTATCGCGATCGCACCTGAAGAGCAGTTGGCGGTACATGACGGTGAAGAATCTATTGATTCAGTTTGGATTTCTCCAAGCAAAGCAATGAAGGGCGCGGAAGACGGCACTTATACCATCATATTCCCAACCATGATGAACATCGAATATCTGACGCGCTTTACAAGTGCGGAAGAGGCAGTCACCAAATCTGGTGAGACAAAGACGGTTACAGTTCTTCCCAAGGTCGAAGTAACGCCTGAAGGTAAATTCCTCAACATTCCGGCAGAGGCAGATTATAGCCTTACACGTCGCCGCATTGATCCTTCTATGGACCCAGATAGCAAAAAGTAATCAAAGAAGTGACAGAATGAGGGAGAGGCCACGCAATAAACCATTGACGGCTTCCCCTGTTTGCTCAGCTGATTTAGCCCAGTCATGAATGGCCCGAAAACCACTTTCGCTTTCCTTTAGTCCTTCAGTTACCATCCTATACTCTTCCGTCCGCTCGGTAATGGACTGCACTTGTTGTTCCTGAATCTCAAGATAAATGCACCTCTGAGCCTCTAGCAGGCGCAACTTTGCAGCGTTAGGCAGAATTGAGACATCTTGCTGATCCAGTAATTCTCTTGCTTCTTGCAAAATACGCATCGCTTCTTGTTTGCTCGTCATTAGTTATTCTCCGGAGTTGAAGTGTCAAAAAAGGCGTCCATTCTTTTTGCGGTTTGAGACAAACTTTCTACCTGCGCTGAAAATTCCGAAACAGGATCTGGTGATGAACGTTCGACCATTTGCAGGGGAGGAATTTTCCCTGCGTATTTTTCCGAAAATGCGGTTACCAGTTGATGGTGAGCTAAAACCATTTTCACTAATGCTTCTTGTAGCATTTTCATCGAATGGTCCTGCTGACGCCCTAATTGCTCCAGATCATACAGACGTTCTACAATTTGATTACGAGTTGATGCTGCAGTGCTTTTGTTCAGGTTGGCCAGTTGCAAACGAAGCTTCCAAGTAAGCAGATTTGAAGTGATTGCTGCCTTCATCACACCGCGTGCACCTCCGCGGCACAGCTGTAAATCAAATATTTGGTCGATTTGAACATCGGCGCGAAGCGAATTATCACAGTTTTCACTCTGATCTTTTGGCGTTCCCATATCCAGATATAGCAACGATGCAGCCTGCTCGATAAAAGGATGTGCACCGATCAGTATCTCCACTATTTTCTTATCTCTTTTGGGATAAAAGAGAAACTTGGAAAAACCGCTTAATGAAGAAATCAGCTCTTTGGACTGTGAGCTATCCAATGAATGTGTGACATCAAAATCCTCAACCTTCAAGTTACTCAAGGATGAAAATGGAAGCGCCTTCACAGTCTTGGAAAGTGAAATTTCAGTGCTGTCCGTAGTATCAGAATAGGCCGCTACTAGATTTGTAGAATAGACCTGCAAGGCACTTAGAATGGCACGACGTGCCGCCCGATCATCAAGTGTAAACAAATCTTCTCGCGTTACATCCGGGGATCCCCCCAGTTCGAATTGCAGATTTATATTATTTTTAAGGGCTGCTCTGTGCGCTTTTTCTGTGACGTCATACTTCCTATCCACCGTTATGGCGAGATCACTAATCCCACGGGCGATATTGTTCACTTGCGCTACCAAAACAGGATCAGGCCCAAGTGCGCATCCTAACAAAAACAATTGAGTCCAGAGGATCAATATTAATTTCAAAAATCTATTTCTCATTTTATCACAAACCCGACCGCTAATTATGTATATCAATCTACAGACGCGTTTCGAGGGCAATGAGTGCCAAAACTTTTGAACAATAAAAAAGGCGATCTCGAAAGACCGCCTTAATTAAGAGATTTTGATAGGTCTCCTTACAAACCCTCGGCCATAAAATTGGCCATACGCTGCGAGAAAGCAACCGGATCGCTGAGCGGTTCACCTTCAATGATATATGCCTGATCGAGCAATAAGAGCGCTGCGTCACCGACAAGATCCCCAGCTTCGCTTTTCTCTGCACGTTCCAACAATTTCGTGATTAGTGCATGTTTTGGGTTTATCTCAAGAATTCTCTGTGAGGCAGCCGCCCCGAATTGTTTATGGGCTTTCAAAACTTTTTCCAAGTGAATATCCATATCGCCCTCATCCGCAACCAGGCATACAGGACTGTCAGTAAGACGATGAGATTCCCGAACATCTTTCACTTTACCATCAAGCGCCAGTTTAAACGCAGCGATCAACGCAGATAGGTTCGGGGTATCAGATTTACCTTCATCCGGCTTATCATCTTCTGCCGATGCCATTTTATCTAGTTCGGCTGAACCTTGCGTAACAGATTTGAATTTTTTACCCTCAAATTCCGTTTGACGACTGAGCCAGAAACTATCAACCGGATCACTCAGTAGCAGAACCTCGATACCTTTTGCACGGAACCCTTCAAGCTGTGGGCTTTTCCGGATGGCATCCAGATTATCACCTGTGATGTAGTAAATATTGTTCTGACCCTCTTTCATACGCTCGGCATATTCCGAAAGGTTCGTATAGCCTTCTGAAGCGGTAGATTTAAAGGCCGAGAGTTTTAGCAGACGATCACCCTGCTCCATATCTTCATAAATGCCTTCTTTAAGGACAGCACCAAAATTATCCCAGAATTTGTGAAATCCTTCGACGTCATTTTTCGAACGTTTTTCAATCTCTCCAATGACGCGCTTAACAAGCCCGGTTCTGATTTTATGTAAGACAGGATTATTCTGAAGCATTTCGCGGCTAACATTCAGCGGCAAATCTTCCGAATCCACGATCCCCTTTAAGAAACGGAGATAAGCCGGAACCAGTTCCTCGCAATCATCCGTGATAAAGACACGCTTCACATAGAGTTTAAGAGATGATTTCCGTTCAGGACTAAACAGGTCAAATGGTTGCTGTTCTGGAATAAACAGAAGCAGGCTATATTCTAACACGCCTTCAACTTTACTGTGCAGCGTCGCCCAGGGCGTATCATAAGCTTGCCCTACATGATGATAAAACTCAGTGTATTGCTCCTCAGTTATCTCAGATTTTGTACGCGTCCAAAGAGCACTCGCTGTATTTAGAGTTTCATCTTCCTGCGGCTCTCCCTCCCCTTCGCTATTTGCAGTAAGGACAACCGGAAGGGCAATGTGATCAGCATAAGTCTTGATTACGGTTCTAATACGATGCGGCTCTAGATATTCTGCGGCAGACTCTTTTATGTGAAGTTTAATTGTTGTTCCGCGGCCCTTACGTTCCCCATCTGATATTGTGTAGCTGCCGCTACCATCGGAAGTCCAGACAGTAGCTTTATCCTCACCTGCGCGACGGCTTGTGACCTCTACATTATCCGCCACCATGAAAGAGGAGTAAAAACCAACACCGAACTGCCCAATGACATTCATGTCTTTTGCATCGTCGCCTGTTAGCTGATCAACAAAATTGGATGTTCCTGAACGAGCAATAGTTCCAAGATTATCAATCATATCCTGTTCGGTCATGCCAATGCCATTGTCTTCAATGGTCAGGATTTTGGCTTCTTTATCGATAGTCAGACATACTTTGAAATCAGGATCACCCTGAGTCAAAGCTGGATCGGTAAGCGCGGCATACCGTAACCTGTCACAGGCATCCGATGCATTTGATACAAGTTCACGCAGGAATATTTCAGTTTCACTATAAAGAGAGTGTGCAACAATATGCAGTAGCTTAGCTACTTCCGCCTGAAATTCATGCTTCTTTTCGGTCATTATCTATCGCCTCATACCAAGATTATTTCGTTGTTCTTTATATGAAGAGAAGCAGCAAATGGATCAAGGCCTTCTCGGAAAAAATTCAAATTTTACGAGAAATGTTGTTGAGGAAGACACAAATATTAGGGCTGGAAAGCAAAGGCCCACTCCAAGGGGCGCATAAATTTGGAGCGGGCCATATGATCATCAACCGATGTGTGTAGATTGGCGGTGATCAGTGATACTTATATATCTACTTGGAACGTACGTTCAAGTTATATTTTCAAATACCGTATGTTTCCATTTTTATATTCTGAGGTATACGTTTCACAACTTCATGGGGGCTCCGTCTTGTATGCATTCGAAACAACATGAGAATGACATGACAAATATAATTCATCAGACAATTGCAAAAGGAATTGAAGCGCCCAAGCCTTTGTATGAACAGGTTAAATCCCACGTACTCGAGCATGTGCAATCAGGCGTATGGCCCATACATTTTCAAATTCCATCAGAACATTCGTTGGTTCGTGAATTGGGTATGTCACGTATGACCATTCACAGAGCCCTTCGTGAACTAACCCAGGAAGGGTTTCTCAATCGCATTCAAGGCGTGGGAACTTTTGTCGCGCAGCCGAAACAAAAAACAACCGCCCTTACCATGTCATATATTCAAGATATTATTAGTGGTCGCGGCAACCAACATGTCTGCGATGTCCATTTTTTACAAGCAGAGGCCGTAACCGCTGAATATGCCATCCGTTTGGGCGTAAAAGAAGGAGATCAAGTATTCCGATCATATTTCGTACATCGTGAAAACGGTGTTCCTGTTATGCTGGAAGATCGATATACAAACCCTGTACTCGTCCCAGATTTTTTATCGCAGAAATTTTCAGAAATGAGTATCGATCAATATTTTCTGGATACATGCAGCATGGTCTCGCACGAGCATCAGGTTTCAGCAACTCTTTCGACAGCAGAATCCCATCATTTTATGGAACTGGAACAGGCCGCGCCTTGCCTCAGTATCAGTCGGAGAACCTGGAGCGGAAACAGAATTCTATCCGTCGCTCGTCTATTGTTTCCCGGACACCGTTTTCAATTAACGTGTTAAACTTTACCATCGCGAAGAAAAGCTTGTGCCGCTTTTCTTCGCTAGGTTTATTTGCCTATACACATATATCTAGGTATGTTACCTAAATCACAGATTAATTTTTAAAAAGTAATATTATATAAACATGAAAATCTTTTTAGCTGACGATCATCCCTTATACCGGATGGCATTATCGGGCCTATTACAGCAACTTGAAGACGATGTGGATGTGGTGGATTGCTGCGATTTCGCTGAATTGCAACAACAAATAGAAACCGCCGAGACCAAGCCAGATTTAATATTACTTGATATTTGTATGCCTGGAATGAGCTTTGAAGATGCTTTGGCAAACCTGAAGCACAATTATCCAAAGGTGCCTGTCGTTATCATATCTGCATCTGAGGATGTGTCTGATATGTCAAAAGCCCTAAATCTAGGAGCAGAAGGATACATTCCAAAATCCTCCTCCCGTGAAGTTCTTTTAAGTGCTCTTCGACTTGTTATGTCCGGCGGAAAATATATCCCGTCAGAAGCTTTTCAAATGAACAACGACGAGCTGCGAATTAACACAAGGCACACATCTGAATCAAGAAGTTCTACCAAGACAAACAGCAATACCAGTGCCCTAACAACGCGTCAGCGTAATGTCCTAGATTTGATGGCGGAAGGTCAGTCGAACAAGGAGATTGCTGCTGCTCTGAACTTGGCCGAAAGTACCGTCAAAGTTCATATTACTGCGATTTTCCGGACACTGGGCGTTAGTAATCGGACACAGGCTGTGTTGAAAGTAAAAGAATTCGCCTGAGCGAATTTAAACAGACACATTTACTTAAACAAAAATCACTCAACAGCTCGCAGCGGCCACCGTTTTATCTCAAGATTTCTGAGATTTAGCACTTGTTGAGCCAATACCTTTCGCGTTGGAAGTATACAAGTTCCTAAGTGCGTCTGTAATCAACTCTTCTGTAAAATGTGGTGCAACGCCCATATACTTACAGGCTGCGATCACCTGATCCACAATAAATTTTGGCTGGAAGCAAGCAAGGTCAAAGCTGTTCTTCACCTGAAGTTCATCGATAATGATTTCCAGAATTCTCTCCGTCATCTCCAACCCTCGCCCACCAGCAACGATTTTGAAAATTTCATAATACTGATCTTTGTTTGGACCGATTGTTTCCAATTTGTAAGGTATTCGACGTAAAAATGCCGGGTCCATCAAATCATCAGGTGAGAGGTTCGTTGAAAAAATAACAAGCTCATCAAATGGTAATTGAAAGCTTTTTCCAGTATGCAACTTCAAGAAGTCTATTCGGCTTTCAAGCGGCACGATCCAACGATTTAGCAGTTCTGTAGGGCTGACAAGTTGCCGACCAAAATCGTCAATAATAAATGTGCCATTTGATGCTTTAACATGAAGGGGAGCTTCATAATATTTTGCATTGGCATTGTAGCTTAGATCCAGCATCTCTAGTGTGAGTTCGCCGCCAGTAATAACAACGGGCCGATCACATGGAACCCAGCGCCCGTCAAATTCTTCTCGGCGAAGGCCGGATTTTGGAACGTCTTTTTCATCAGGTAACACAGGCACATGAATAGCAGGATCAAAAACTTTAATAATTTGCCCATCCACTTCAAAGCAGTATGGGATGTAAATTACATTCGCAAAGATCGCTGCAACTTTCTCTGCAACCGTCGTCTTCCCATTTCCCGGAGGACCATATAGTAGGATACTCTTACCAGCGTTGATGCCAGGCCCCAACCTTCTGACAAAGTCATCAGCAATCACCAGATTTTTGAAGCTGTTGTCAATCTTGGACTGCTCGACCCGTTCATTGGTGATTTTCTGCTGCATAATCCGTTCTTGATAACTTTCAAGCGACACCGGAGCAGGCCCGACATACTGATTTTGCTGCAGAGATTCCAAAGCAAAGCGGCGACCGCTCTCCGTCATCACATATCGGTTTTCTGAAAAAGTGGTTTGATCAGCAGATCCCAACGCCTCAATAAATTTTCGATCTGCAGCGTCTTGTACAAGACGATTGATAACTGGAATAGGAAGCTTGATAGCTGCCGCGAATTCAGAGGCAGTTTCAAGACTATTTACATAAATAGCCTTGAACAGCAGCCGCAACAAATTTGCTGTGGGGATGCCCGTATCCGAGATGGTTTTAGGAGCTTGCGGCGCTTCATAAATGAGTTTATCGACAGTATCCTGACTAAGAACACCCAAAGCCACCAGATTTTCACCTAATCGCCCGCCGTTTTCCTTTTGCCGGTGAAAAGCGAGTTCAATATCCTCTCGCGTTACTAATCCATGGGCAAGAAGAAGGTCGCCAATGAGCATCCTGGAGTCTCCATCATTAAAAACAATGTTCTACTGCGCGCAATTAGCAACAGTTAAGGTTAATTCTTATCTGGTTTTCGTTAACAGCCCGTTAGAAAGTATAAAAAATTTGATCTTTCTCTACAGATCAGAGAATACAATAATTGACTCCATTGAGATTTAAGTATGTGCTGGTTTTAGGACTGCTGATATTTTTCAAGCCGAGAGGATCCTCAATGAATAGCTACCAAGCGCTTTTATCTGTGTTCTCATCAGATCGAGTTGGCCTCATATCAGAGGTTACAAGCCATCTTTTCAATCAAGGCGTTAACCTTGGTGATACAAGCTTTGCCATTTTGGGAAAGGGGGGTGAATTTTCCAGCATCATCGAAGTCCCGTCACATTTGTCCGAAACAGAGCTCACAGAAGAATTATCCTCCCTCGAGGGATTGAAAGGCGCTGACATAGCCGTAAAACGGATCAGCCTTCCAGACGTACAAGCCCCCTCTACAGAGATCACCCACAATATTCAATGCGAAGGCAGAGACCAGCCAGGACTTCTCGCCCGCCTATCCGAAGTCTTCACCGATTTTGGCGGAAATATTGTTAGGTTAAAGTCAGATCACGTGGAAGCAGAAGAGGGTTGGCACTTCATTACACGCTTGTCTGTGAATATTCCTGCGAGCAGAGCTGACAATTGCCTCGCAGCGCTTGGAAATACCGCCGCTGAATTAGGCCAAAAACTTGTATCAGAGAAAATTTCCTAGTTGCTCAATCTTCGGCAAAGTTAAGGCCGCAAGAGCATAACTGCTTTGCGGCCTTAACTTTATGCGGATCGAACGTTCTTCAAGAAGCTAGAGACTTCCGCGTTCAACTCAGAGGAACGTTCGGCCAATTTACTTGACTGCTCCAATATCTGACTAGCTGCCGACCCGGTTTCTTCTGCAGAACGAGTAACTCCGGAGATATTGCTCGTCACCTCTGTTGTTCCATTGGAGGCTTCTCCCGCACTTCGAGAGATTTCCTGGGTTGAGGCCGATTGCTCCTCAATAGCCGCTGCGATCGCCGCAGATATTTCATCCATCTGACTAATGGTGCTGGAAATTCCCTGAATTGCATCAGCGGAGAGCTTCGTTGCTCCCTGAATACCACTTATTTGACTACTGATTTCTTCAGTGGCTTTAGCAGTCTGGTTGGCGAGGTTTTTCACCTCTGATGCCACAACGGCAAAGCCCTTACCTGCATCACCTGCACGTGCAGCCTCAATCGTTGCGTTCAGCGCAAGAAGGTTAGTTTGTTCAGCGATATCTGTAATCAAAGCAACCACTTCGCCGATCTTCTGAGAAGCATCAACCAGATACTGGATTTGCTGATGCGACTCTTCAGCCTGCTTCACAGCATCGCCAGCCACCCTAGTTGACTGTGAGACCTGTTGGCTAATTTCAAGAATTGAACTAGACATTTCATCCGCAGCCGTGGCCACATTCTGAACGTTACTAGAGGCTTGTTCCGCCGATCCCAACGCACTTGAAGTTTGAGTGTTTGTCTCTCCAACCACCAATAACATCTGCTCAGAAGAAGAATGCATATCACGAGCAGCGGCATCGACCGCTGACGCGATACTTCCAACTGACGCTTCAAATTCATCCGCCAATTTCATCAAATTGGCGCGATTTTCTTCTTCCTGACGTTTACGCTCAATCTCTGCAGCCTCATCTTGTTTCAACTTATCTGCATTCCGTTGAGCTTCTCGTTGGCGCTGCTCTGTTTCGTTTTTATCAGCCTCCATGCGAAGTTGTTCTGCTTCAACTGCGTTATTCTTAAAGACTGTCAAGGCCGTCGCCATTTCACCAATTTCATCTTTGGTATCCGCCGCAGGAACATCAGCCTTCAGGTTACCGTTGGCGAGTTCGTTCATGGCAGTCGTCATTTTCCGGATTGGATCTGCTATACCATTACCAATTACCAGTGCTAAGACTAAGCCCGCCCCAAGAGCACCCAGAACACACAGCGCAATTACGAGGTAAGTGTTAAACACAGTTGTTTCTGAAGCCTCAATACGGCTATCCATTTGCGTTTGCTCAACTGAGCGGAATTCACTTAAAACTTGGGAGAATTCACTGAAATATTTTTGACCGCGTGCTTTACCAACTAAATCAGCCATATCGTCCATAGTTCTGGCATCGCCAATACTACGCCGCAGCTCTATCGCTCCTTCGACCACATCTTTTTGCCAATTTGCAATCGTTGTTGCTGCTATTTTGAGAGCATCGGACTGTGCCGCGTCCCCTGAAACCTGATTGCTAAGTTCAGCAACCGCTGCCTTGAATGCGGAACTGCCATCTTTATAAGGTTTCAGAAATCCGTCCTGACCGGATAACAAATATCCGCGCATACCTGTTTCCATATCAACGGCAGCACTTAAAATATTATTTGCAGCTTCAATCGTTTTATAGCTTGTTGAAACTTTTTCTTCATTGACGATCATTGTCACCAATCCGGCCTCTACGTTCTGTTCGGCCGCTAATGCCTCTTCTTTACGATAGTAAATTCGGCCTTCTTCTGCCTCCGCTACACTGCCAAGTTCCTTTTTGAATTTTTCCAGCAAATCGCCGCCATGATTTGCGGCAATGAATTCGTTCAAGTGGGTAAGGTTCCCAAATCCGCTATCCACGGTTGCGCGCATCTTTATCGCTGGTTTGATAGCAGTTTCGATCCAGTTATAGACAAATTCATCGGCTTTTTTAACGCGGTCCAAATGCTTGGCATTTTCTTCAACTGTTAATCCCAGTATATCCAGTTCTGCAAACATCAGATCCATAGAACTTTCATATTCTCTTATGAAGTTTTTGTCTCCGCCGATTAAATATCCGCGCAATTCAGCCTGCATTTTGATAATGAGGCTATTTACGCTTTTAACCGCAGTTAAAACGGTTTGCGTAAACTCAACCGCGGATGCAGCCTTTTTAACAACTGTGAACTGGTCGGCAACAGCGTCTTTTGCCGTTGAGAATTCTGCTTTGCGCTTTTCAAGACGAGTTTGTTCTACGGTAATAAATTCATTTATCTGTTTACGGAATTTCTTAAAGAAGACTTCGCCCTTGGCCTGACCTACCAGTTTAGCCATATCGTTCATTGTTGGTGCGTCGCCGATCTGGCGTCGAAGTTCAATGGAAGGTTCAGTGACGTTTTTTTGCCATTCGCGAAGGATTTGTTCGGTTTTTTCGAGGCGGGCAATCTGTTCACTACTGTTACTCTCGCTTGATTTTGCTGTTTTGAGAGACTCCAGAAGGCGGTATGTTTCCGCTTCACCCTTTTCATAGGGTTTTAGAAAACTGGTCTGGCCCGCGAGCAAATAGCCGCGCATCCCTGTTTCCATATTCAGCGCAGAATTTTCTACCGCAGCTGCCAATTCGGTTAAGTTCCGGGACTCGTCCAGTTTGGCATTGGTTTCCACTAAACCATTGATATTGTATACCGCAACTATCCCGAGCACCAAAAGCAGTGCTAACGGCGAACAAATTCCAATAAGAATTTTAGATTTAGTCTTCAGGTTCTTAAATTTGCTGGATGAAAAATTGGATGTCTTGTTTTTTCCAGACAAAGGAGACTTTTTATTAGCCATGGCCCTATTACTTTCCTCAATCAACTAAAGAAACCTAGAAAAAGCCTCTCCGTACTTGATATGCTACTGTGGCCATTTTTAGTAGAATTACCCAAAAACAGCCGGATTCATTTTTTCAGTAGTTTTGTCGCAATTAATTAACATGTCCTTAAATCCGTAAGTTTTGTTCGAAATTTTAGCTAATCGCGAAGTTCTCCCACCAATGTTGAAGCCGAAACATCTAAATTTCACTGTTTGTGTGTTTTGATTTTCTGAATAGTCACAAGTCATTTGCAGACCCTACTTTCTGCCGGTATGCTCTCTCCCTAAACTCTAATTAAAACCAATAACAGGAGTAAGGTTTCATACATCGCGCTCTACCATCGGAAGTAATGGTTGGATTTTGGAATATGAAGCCGAACACACATGAACGATACAGATTTTAAGACACTCAAATATACGGTAACGGGGCATATCGGCGAAATCACATTAGATCGCCCGCCGCTTAACTTGATTGATTATGAACTCACATATGAATATCTAGCAGCGTTGGATCTGGCTGATAATGATCCAAATGTTCGGGTTATTATTCTATCGGGCAATGGCAAAGGATTATCAGGTGGCGTGGATCTCAAATTTCTGGAATCTTTTGGACCAACCGAAATGAAAGATTTTCTGAGCCTTTTCTATATCAAAACCACGGAACGCGTTCGAAACCTTTCCAAACCAATTATCGCGGCTGTTCATGGATACGCCCGCGAAGGGGCCTGCACCCTTGCTTTTGCATGTGATATGATTATTGCCTCCGACGACGCCGATTTTGGTTACCCCGGCGTTCCAAATCTAGCTTCCCCTCCGGGGATGCATGTATGGCATTTGCAAAAGCTCATTGGTCGCATGAAAGCCGCGCGTCTAATTTTTACAGGTGACCCTATTAAGGCTGACGAAGCTGAACGGCTTGGTCTAATTACTCAAATGGTTCCAAGAGCTGAGTTGAGAGTAGAAACATTCAAACTGGCTGAAAAAATTGCGAGCATGTCACCGCTTGCCCTCAAAATTTCTCGCGAACTCATGTATCGAGTGGAAGGTATGGATTTCAAACAAGTTCCGCCAACGGCTTTGGATGCAATGGCTGTAGCGTTTGGATCAGAAGACAGCCGAGAGGCCCGCAAGGCATTCGTTGAAAAACGTCCACCTGTCTGGAAGGGACGCTAGAGCGACCCTTCCAGAGCTTAAACCATAGGGCGAATTTCTATGAAAACGATTTATTTAGAAATTCGCCTTTATCATTCCGTTAGTACGATACAAAGTAAGTAAAATATCGATTTTCCATAATGGAGATAAAAATTGAGCGATCAAAAACCAGACGTCAAAACCATATTGCGTAGGCCGATTGATTGCGCTCCCAAGTTACTTCAGAATTTTATTGATATTGTCCTGATCGGTGGAGAAGTACCAGTTGCTAATCTGAGGCGCGGGGTTCCTTCGGCAGATATGCTATTCTTTGCCGTATTAGAAAAACAAATCATTGGTGTGAGTTGCCTGCGTTATCCAAACGCCAATTTTCATAAACATCTGTTCGAAAAAGCAGGTGTCCCTGAAATGTATAATCCCCTTAGTCTCGAAGCCTGCTGGTTATGTGTGAAACCTGAATATCGCGGGGTCGGCGCCTGGTCCAGCATCTTTAAAGCTAGAACAGAATATACCGAAGGCAGGCCTACTCATGCACTTCACCGCGCAGACAACAAATTGGTTTCTGATCCAGTCAAAAACATGGGGTATTCTCAGGCAGGAATAGATTTTTATGCTGATACAAGTGACGATAAACTTTGTTTGATCGTAAAAAATCATGATCCAGTTTTTGATCCTTCGAAAAAGATGAAATACTGCTAGTGACTGAAAATATCGAAAATTTACGCACTATTGTTTTGCGGCCGCAAGACTGCTCAGAAAAGATGAAAGAAAAATTCGTCCAACTTGTAGCAGCTGGCGGGGAGGCAGAGGAACACAGGGTTCGATACAGTCTTCCTTATTCAGAAGTTTTAATTTTCACCGGATTTGGAAACACCATCATAGGAGTAGGGGCTCTCCTCAGGCCGAAAACAATTTACATTCAACACCTTTTTGAATGTGCTGGTGAGCCACAGATGAGCAACCCCTACAGTATTGAATCTTGTTGGCTTAGTGTTTCTGAGGCATACCGCGGCAAAGGAGTTTGGCGTCACAATAACTCTGCCAAGCTCGACTACATCGGAGACAGGCCATACCACACGATACGCCGCGTCGCCAATAAGAGTGTCGCGGATCTATCAAAAGAACAAGAGTATGTACATGTCGGCAAGGATTTTTTCAGCCCTATCAGCAAGCATAAGCTGCGATTAATGGCTGCTAATCACGACCCTGTTTTTGATCCATCTAAGAAATTGAGGTACAGTTAGTGTCTGAAAACGCACATGATTTACGAACAATTATTCGTCGTCCTCAAGACTGCTCAGAAAAAATGATAAAAACGTTTATCGAGATGGTAGCGGCAGGCGGGGAAGCTGACGCACATCGGGTAGAACATAGCCTTCCCTATACTGATGCGCTCATAATCAGCATGATTGGTAATACTATCGTCGGAGTTAGTGCTCTTCTCCGCCC
>Ga0105357_10000015_pt1 | contig 64883 bp, 63 predicted proteins | sample GOMGulsemesocosm_4_FD_83660 | JGI IMG/M metagenome (GOLD analysis project Ga0105357, IMG submission 83660) | Methane-oxidizing microbial communities from mesocosms in the Gulf of Mexico - GOM15B Gulf of Mexico | ecosystem: Environmental > Aquatic > Marine > Cold seeps | place: USA: Gulf of...
GCATGGCTATCCAGCTTACTGACTGGATGTCGCGTAGGGTGCCAGGTGAGTTTTTTACGTTTGGCTCTAAATTGTATTCAGGATCATCGTGTTTCTTGTGGCGATTAATTAGCTCTTGCCACTTCGCGGTAAAAAACTTTTCAGCTGGCCATATCTCTGTCGCCGCTACGCGGTTTGTTAACACCGGATGAAGACTTTGATCACCGGCTAAATGTCGGCTTTCCATCATATTAGTAATGATGGTGAGATCGCCATCGGCTTCGGATACGCACTCATCTAGTGTTCTGACACTATGTCCCACATCTAGCTTCAAGTCCCAAAGCAAGGTGATAAAATCTTGCAGTGCTGAGCTATTGGTATTAATCGTATCTTCATTTAAAGCGAGTATGAGAACGTCGATATCAGAATGAGGATGCAGTTCTGCTCTGCCATAACCGCCGACAGCAATAAGTGCTATGCCTTGGTCTGATAATTTACGATGCTGCCACAAACATTGCATGATGGTATCCATCAGCTTTGCGCGATGGGGGACCAAGGTGTCGGCATCGAATGTCGCGCGAAAATACGCATGAGACTCTTCTTGGATGCGTTTTAGCAGAGGTTTGATAACAGGTAGAGGCGATGGTGCGGCTGCGAGCCGCGCCATCAGATCCTGAGCATCAATCGAGGGTAGTGAAGGCATGTCCAATGACTGACTCACTTCCAGAATTGCTCTTCTTCTTTGCGTTTGGTTAATACTTCAACGCCAGTTTCCGTAACCAACAACGTATGCTCCCACTGGGCAGATAATTTGCGATCTTTAGTGACCACCGTCCATCCATCTTTTAACAGCTTATTGAAGCGAGTGCCCATATTAATCATAGGCTCAATGGTAAATATCATACCCGCCTGGATCGTCATGCCTGTACCTGGGCGTCCGTAGTGCAAAACCTGAGGGTCTTCGTGGAATACCTTGCCAATGCCATGACCGCAATACTCGCGTACCACAGAGTAATGGTTGCTCTCAGCGTGCTGCTGAATAGCATGACCAATATCACCTAGTTGTACACCTGGCTTGACCATATCGATGGCTAAATACAGACACTCTTGAGTGATATCCACTAGGCGCTTGTTTGCTGGTGCGGGTTCACCAATATGAAACATTTTACTGGTGTCACCATGATAGCCATCTTTGATGACGGTAATGTCTAAGTTAACTACGTCACCTTTCTTTAATATCTTGTCGTCGCTTGGAATGCCATGACAAATGACTTGGTTAACCGATGTGCAGATCGACTTTGGAAAACCGTGATAATTTAACGGTGCCGGAATCGCTTGCTGCACGTTAACGATGTAGTCATGACAAATGCGATCTAGCTCACCTGTGGAAACGCCTGGTTTCACATGTGGTTCGATCATTTCGAGTACTTCAGCGGCGAGACGGCCGGCGACGCGCATTTTAGCTATATCGTCAGCGGTATTGATGGTTACGCTCATAATAAAGGGGCGACCTTAATCGGTATCTTAGAATGGCAGACATTGTACTGGTTGTCTGGCGTTGGTTGAACCAGCAATCGCAATACGAGGTCAATCGTACAGTTATTCTGGTCAAAAGCATCAGAAAATGGTATAAAGCGCCCGCGAAAAAATCGCCGTACACCGCCCAATGCACTGCAAGGTGGGTATGAAATGACACACACGTACTATAACGATACGTCGGGGTGCCTATGAAAATAGGTCGATGTTGAGGGTGCGTGGAGGCCTAACCCTACATATATAAGGTAAATACCATGGCACAAGTTAGCATGCGCGATCTGCTTAAAGCAGGCGTTCACTTTGGTCACCAAACTCGTTACTGGAACCCTAAAATGGGTAAGTACATTTTTGGTGCTCGTAATAAAATTCACATCATCAACCTAGAACATACTGTTCCAGCGTTGAACGAAGCTCTTAAATTGGTTGAAACTCTAGCTGCGAAAAACAACAAAGTATTGTTTGTTGGTACTAAGCGCGCTGCGGGTAAGATCATGAAAGAACAGGCTGAGCGTTCTAATATGCCGTTCGTTGCACATCGCTGGTTAGGCGGTATGTTGACTAACTACAAAACGATTCGTCAGTCGATCAAGCGTTTACGTGAATTAGAAGTTCAGAAGTCCGACGGTACTTTTGAGCAGCTGACTAAGAAAGAAGCGTTAATGCGTACTCGCGAGATGGAAAAGCTTGAGCGTTCTATCGGCGGTATCAAAGAGATGGGCGGTTTGCCTGATATGTTGTTCGTAGTTGACGTTGATCACGAGCGCATCGCAGTTCAGGAAGCTAACAAGCTGGGTATCCCAGTTGTCGGTATCGTTGATACTAACTCAAACCCAGATGGCATTGATTACGTTATCCCAGGTAACGACGATGCGATCCGTGCAATCCAAATCTACGCATCTGCAATTGCAGACGCAGTATTGGAAGGCAAGCAGGGCAATGGCACTGTTGATGAGTTCGTAGAAGTGGCTGAAGAAGCTCCAGCTCAAGAAGCTGCTGAATAATCGCTAGGCTCACTGGAAAGAGGGGGCTTGCCCCCTCTTTTTCGATGCAAGATTACTGACAAGTTAAAATAGAGGAAGACACACATGGCAAACGTATCAGCTGCAATGGTTAAAGAGCTGCGTGAGCGTACTGGTCTAGGCATGATGGAGTGCAAGAAAGCACTGACTGCTGCTGACGGCGATATCGAATTAGCGATTGAAGATCTGCGTAAGAACTCAGGCCTAAAGGCTGCTAAGAAAGCAGACCGTACTGCTGCCGAAGGTAAGTTGCGCGTTATCATCAATGGTGGCGTTGCTGTCGTTGTTGAAGTTAACTCTGAAACTGACTTCGCTGCTGGTGATGCTAACTTCAATGCATTTGCCGACAAGGTTGTTGAGAAATTAGCCGCGACTAAAGAAACTGACGTTGCTGCTCTGATGGCTGGTGAGTTAGAAACTGCTCGTGAAGCATTGGTACAGAAGATCGGTGAAAACATCACTGTTCGTCGTCCAGCGGTTATTGAAGCTGAAACTTTGGGTGCTTATATTCACTCAAACGGCAAGATTGCTTGTATTGTTGCTCTTAAAGGCGGCGATGAAGAAACTGCAAAAGACATCGCTATGCATGTAACTGCTTCGAACCCACGTGTTGTTCGCGCAGAAGATATGCCAGCTGAAGTTGTTGAGAAAGAGAAAGAAATCATTAAAGCTCAGCCAGATATGGCTGGTAAGCCAGACGAAATCGTCGAAAAAATGATGGGCGGTCGTATCAACAAGTTCCTGAAAGAAAACAGCTTGCTTGACCAGCCGTTCGTTAAGAACCCAGAGCAAACTATTGCTCAGTTGGCTAAAGCTGCTGGCGCTGAAGTAATCAGCTTCCTACGTTTGGAAGTTGGTGAAGGCATTGAAGTTGAAAAAGTAGACTTCGCTGCTGAAGTTGCTGCACAGCTGAAAGGCTAATTGCTAGTAAAGGGTAGACACGTATCGTGAATACCCCATCATATGCCGGGCTCGCCCGGCATATTTGTATTTATTCAGAACTTCCGTAATCCCATTTGGAGACCTTTCATGGCTGAACAAAAAAGTCCTAAATATAAACGCATCCTACTTAAGCTGAGTGGTGAGGCGCTGATGGGCGAGCTGGAATTTGGTATCGATCCCAAGGTGCTTGATCGCATGGCACTGGAGATTGGCCAGCTGAAAGGGATTGGTGTTCAGGTAGGTTTGGTGATCGGCGGTGGTAATATTTTCCGTGGTAAAGCGTTGAGCGAAGCCGGTTTAGATCGAGTTGCCGGTGACCATATGGGCATGTTGGCAACCGTAATGAATGCGTTAGCCATGCGTGATGCGCTAGAGCGCGCCAACATCAGTACGCGTGTTATGTCCGCGATTCCAATGAGTGGCGTAGTTGACCATTACGATCGTCGTAGTGCGATGCGTGCTTTATCTGTTGGTGATGTTGTTATTTTTTCTGCAGGTACTGGTAACCCATTTTTTACAACGGATTCAGCAGCTTGCCTTCGCGGTATCGAGATTAACGCCGATTTGGTTCTAAAGGCGACGAACGTCGATGGCGTGTATACTGCAGATCCGAAAAAAGACCCAAGTGCTGAAAAGTACAGCCGCTTAACCTATGAAGAGGTGTTGGAAAAGCAGTTGGGCGTAATGGATTTAACCGCGATATGCTTAGCGCGCGATCATAAAATGCCGCTACGTGTATACGATATGAATGAACCAGGTGTTCTGGCTCGCCTTGTGACTGGCGGCAATGATGGAACCCTGATTGTAAGCGAGGAATAAGGTCATGATTAACGACATTAAAAAAGACGCTGAAGAGCGCATGGCAAAGAGCCTTGGTGCTCTGGTAGATGCATTTAAGCGCGTACGTACTGGTCGCGCTAATCCGTCACTGCTTGATAGCGTTATGGTGAATTACTACGGTACGCCAACACCATTAACTCAGATTGCTAACGTCACCGTAGAAGACGGCCGTGCATTGGCGGTAAGCCCATGGGAACGCAACATGGTGCCTGAGATTGAGAAAGCCATCATGAAGTCAGATTTGGGTCTTAATCCCTCGACTACAGGCGATACTATTCGCTTACCTATGCCTGCGTTGACGGAAGAAACTCGTAAAAACTTTATCAAGCAAGCGCGTACTGAAGCAGAAAAAGGTCGTGTTTCTGTGCGTAATATCCGTCGCGACGCGAATGGCACTCTGAAAGACTTATTGAAAGACAAAGAAATTTCAGAAGACGAGCAACGCGGTGCAGAAGACCAGATTCAAAAGCTGACCGATAATTTTATCGCTCAAGTGGACAGCCTCTTGGCTGATAAAGAAAAAGATCTAATGCAGGTCTAACTTCGGCGGCGATTTATGTCTACCAGTATTGATGAAGGACAGGCCGCCCAAGGTCAGGTTCCGCGTCATGTTGCTATCATTATGGATGGTAACAATCGCTGGGCTAAGAAACGTTTTATGCCCGGCGTTGCCGGTCATAAAGCTGGGGTTGATGCGGTTCGCGCTGTGGTTGAGGTTTCTGCCCGTGAAGGGGTCGAAGTTTTAACACTGTTCGCTTTTAGCAGCGAGAACTGGCGTCGCCCAGCAAACGAAGTCTCTGCGTTGATGCAGTTGTTTGTTATGGCACTGCAACGAGAAGTGAAAAAACTTCATCGCAATAATATCCGTCTGGTGGTTATGGGGGATATTCAAGGGTTTAACGATCAAATTCGTAGTTTGATCGCTGAAGCTGAAGAATTGACCCGCGATAACGACGCAATGACTCTGGTTGTTGCTGCAAACTATGGTGGTCAATGGGACATTGCTCAAGCGGCACAACGCTTAGCAGAAGATGTGCAGGCGGGTAAATTGAACCCTGCCGACATTAATGAGCAAGTGTTTCATCGTTATACTTGGCTGAACGAATTTCCCGCCCCTGATCTTTTGATTCGTACCGGTGGTGAAGAACGCATCAGCAATTTCATGCTCTGGCAAACGGCGTATTCTGAATTTTATTTTAGCGACGCGTTTTGGCCTGATTTCAAAGAACAAGAATATAAAAAAGCGTTAGCCACGTTCGCCGACCGTACTCGACGTTTTGGCCGTACTGACGATCAGTTAAAGGATGCCAAACAAGGTGACTAAGCAACGTGTAATAACGGCGTTGGTACTCGCACCGGTGATGATCATCGGTATTTTCTTTTTACCGCTCAAGCCTTTCGCATTTTTCATAGCGGCTATCGCCACTATTGGTGCGTGGGAATGGGCGAATATTGCTGGGTATCAAAAAAATTGGAGTAGGCTTTTGTACGCCGTTATGGTGTTTTTTAGCCTTTACGTTAGTGCTCGAGTGCTGCGTGTCTATCCAGAGTTAACTATCTATTTCTTAGCCGCAGGTACGTTGTGGTGGATCGTCGCATTCGCGTTAGTGAAGCGCTACCCGGGTGGCACTAGCCTGTGGGATGCGCGAGAGGTTCGCGCTTTTCTTGGTTTGTGTGTACTTATTCCAATGTGGGTAGGTTTTATGCATTTAAAGGAATCGCCACACAGTTCGCTGTTGATTATCTATGTGATGTTGATTGTTTGGGGAGCAGATACTGGCGCTTATTTTGCCGGACGTCGTTGGGGGAAAAGTAAGCTTGCACCTAATGTGAGTCCGGGTAAATCTTGGGCAGGATTTTGGGGGGGGTTAGCGACGACCTTGTTCGTTGGTGTCGTTTCCTCCTGGGCTGTCGACCGTTGGTTGCAGCCGCTCACAAACCAAGATGTGATCAATATTATGATTATCACCGTCGTTACTATGGTTATTTCGGTGCTAGGTGATCTGGTCGAAAGCATGATGAAGCGTCATCGCGGCATTAAAGATAGTTCATCACTATTGCCTGGTCATGGTGGCGTGCTCGACCGCATCGACAGTATGGCGGCAGCAGTACCTGTATTTGCATTTTGTATGATGTTGACGGGCTGGGGTTTAATGCCATGAGGCAAACCATCACCGTGCTTGGGGCCTCTGGTTCTATTGGCCAAAGTACGCTCGATGTCGTTCGTCGCCATCCCGATCGGTATCAAGTGTTCGCACTTAGCGCAGCACGCAGTATTGAGCGTATGTTAGAAGACATACGCGAGTTTCAACCTCGCTATGCTGTCATGGCGGATGCAAGTGCTGCTGAGCAGCTATCTGATCTATTAGGTTCATCCACAACCGAGGTGCTCACTGGTAGTGAGGCGTTAGCCATGGTCGCATCTCACAAGGATGTCGACATGGTTATGGCTGCTATCGTTGGTGCTGCAGGTTTGTTACCAACCATTGCTGCGGCAGAAGCTGGTAAGCGGGTGTTGCTCGCCAATAAAGAAAGTCTCGTTATGGCTGGCCCGTTATTTATGGAGGCGGTACGTCGTGGTGGGGCAACCTTGTTGCCGATCGACAGCGAACACAATGCCATATTTCAGTCGATGCCTGTTCACTATGATGGCGATCTTCATAAGAACGGTATTCGCAAGATTTTATTGACCGCATCGGGCGGTCCATTTCGTGGCAAATTGCTCGACGAACTCGCTGCAGTGACACCGGAGCAAGCGGTTGCTCATCCCAACTGGTCTATGGGACGGAAAATTTCTGTCGATTCAGCAACACTAATGAATAAAGGTTTAGAGTTAATCGAGGCCTGTTTTTTATTCAATTGTCAGCCTAGTGATATCCAAGTTGTCGTTCATCCGCAGAGTGTTATTCACTCTATGGTGCAGTATTGTGACGGTTCCGTTATCGCACAGTTAGGACAACCTGACATGCGCACGCCGATCGCTTATGGCATGGCATGGCCTGAGCGTATTGAGGCGGGGGTTGCCTCATTAGATTTATTTGAAATATCGCGTCTTGAATTTTGCCCGCCTGACCATGAAGCATTCCCTTGTTTAGCCCTTGCTGGGCAGGCGTTTGCGGCGGGTGGCAGTATGCCGACCGTGTTAAATGCTGCTAACGAAATCGCCGTTGACGCTTTCTTACAGGAACAAATCGCCTTTAACCAGATTCCAACCCTGATTCGTGATGTAATGGGGATGCATGTGGTTACCGATATTGAATCAATCGACCATGTAATAGAGGCTGACCGCTGGGCTAGAGATTGCGCTAGCCAGTGGATTTCACGGAGTGTGGCATGACACTGCTGTATTTTATTATCGCGATCAGTATCTTGGTTGTAATCCACGAATACGGGCACTTTTGGGTGGCTCGTCGTTGTGGTGTGCATGTTTTACGCTTTTCGGTCGGATTCGGTAAGCCGCTATGGTCTATTCGTGATAAACGCGGCACTGAGTATTCAATTGCCCCGATTCCTTTGGGCGGTTACGTCAAAATGCTCGATGAGCGTGAAGCGCCAGTTCCCGAACACTTATTAGATCAGGCTTTTAATCGTAAGCCTGCTTGGCAACGTATTGCTATCGCCTCGGCAGGGCCTATTGCTAATTTCTTATTTGCCATCGCTGCTTACTGGGTTTTGTTTATGGCAGGTACAACGGGTGTTGTTCCTGTTGTCGGTGCTGTCAGTGAAAACTCACCTGCGGCAGTCGCAGGGCTTAAATCAGGTGACGAAATTCTTGCCGTAAACGGTGACGAAACCACGACTTGGGAGCAAGTGAGCTGGGAGTTGATCAGTTATATCGGTGAAGATGCGACGATTACTCTTACTGTTCGTGGCGATACTCTGGTTGAGCATAGCGTTAATATTGAAGTTACTGGCTGGCTGGCTGGAGCGGATGTTCCAGATCCTATCTCTGGTTTAGGTATTGAGCCGCGCCGTTTAACAATACCGGCAAAATTAGGACAGATTGTTGATGGTAGCCCAGCGCAAGCTGCAGGTTTGCAAGTTGGGGACTTAGTCGTTGCAGTTAATGGTGAACCAATGGCTGATTGGTCGCAGTGGGTAGATGCCGTGCGTGTTGCCCCGAACCAGCCTTTGCAGATCGACATTCGCCGTGATGGTCAATTATTAGACTTAGTACTAACGCCAGAGCGTACCACCTTGGCCGATGGTGCCGTCGTTGGTCGCGTTGGTGCCGGTGTCGAGATGCCAATCATTCCGGACGACTGGTTACGAGTGAGCCGTGCTGGAATTATTGACGGCTTCGCTCTTGGTGTTAGTAAAACATCTGATCTGATTGGCTTTACGCTTGAATCTCTATGGAAAATGCTCGCTGGTGATCTATCCGTAAAGAACTTGAGTGGGCCGATTACGATTGCTAAAGTAGCCGGCGCTTCGGCATCGAGCGGGCTTGAGTCGTTTGTTGGATTTCTCGCCTTGTTAAGTGTTTCCCTCGGGGTTTTGAACTTATTGCCGGTGCCCATGTTGGATGGCGGCCACATTCTTTTTTACCTAGCTGAGATGCTGCGTGGTAAACCTTTACCAGAGCGATTACAAATTGCTGCGGTTCAAGTTGGAATGTTTTTAATGCTCAGCTTAATGCTGGTGGCTTTCTACAACGATATTAGCCGGCTCTAACGGGGCCGGAATTCACTGGATTATTGACTACATGCGTTCGTTGCTGTTTACGCTTTTTTTCTCATTGTTCACTTGTTCTGCACTGGCTGAGTCATTTGTTGTAGAGGATATCCGTCTTGAAGGCTTACAACGCGTATCGGCAGGTACGGTGTTTGAGAGTTTTCCTGTTAACGTTGGCGATAGTGTCGATGATGCTCGTTTAGCCGAAGCGACGCGTCGGTTGTTCCGCTCTGGCTTGTTTAATGACATCCAGTTGTTGCGCGACGGTAATGTTTTGGTCGTCGAAGTCGTAGAGCTTCCTACGATTACCACGATTAACATTGAAGGAAACAAAGCCATTCAGTCGGATGCTTTATTGGATGGATTAAAGCAATCAGGCTTGGCTGAAGGTTTGGTATTCAAGCGTTCGACGCTTGAACGTATTTCGCTCGAACTTGAACGTCAGTATGTGGCTCAAGGGCGCTATGATGCACATATTGAAACCACCGTAGTTCCACAACCACGAAATCGTGTTTCCCTCGATATTCAAGTTGAAGAAGGCAGTGTTGCGAATATTGCTCACATCAACGTGGTCGGAAATAGTGTGTTCAGTGATGAGGAATTACGTAAACAGTTTCAATTACAAGAAACCAATTTTTGGTCTTGGTATGCCAGCGATAATAAATACAGCCGTGAGAAATTAGCAGGCGATTTAGAGAATCTGCGTTCCTATTATCTAGATCGTGGTTATATCCGTTTCAATATTGAATCTACCCAAGTATCAGTCTCTCCTGATAAAAAAGGCGTTTACATCACCATTAACGTGACTGAAGGCGAGATTTATACGGTAAATGATGTTCGCTTGGCGGGTGACTTAGTCGTTGATGAAGCAGAACTCGCTAAGCTTTATTTAGTGCGCAATGGCGATACGTTTTCACGTCGTCGTGTAACACTCACCAGCGATCTGATGACTAAACGCCTAGGTAACGATGGATATACATTCGCCAAAGTGAATGGTATTCCAAAGATAGATGATGAAGCGCGTACCGTGGATATGACCTTCTTCGTAGAGCCGGGTAAACGTACTTATGTGCGTAGCATTACCTTCAGTGGTAATGAAGGCACAATGGATGAAGTGTTACGGCGCGAAATGCTGCAAATGGAAGGTGGTTGGGCTTCAACAGAGAAAATTGAAGCCGGTAAAAATCGTTTAAACCAATTGGGTTTCTTTAAAACTGTTAACGTCGAAACACCGGCAGTTCCGGGTACTGATGATTTAATTGATGTAAATTATTCGGTAGAGGAACAATTGAGCGGTAGCCTTAACTTTAACATTGGTTATGCGGCGGGTAGCGGCATGATTTTGGGTGCAAGCGTTAGCCAGAATAACTTCTTAGGTTCTGGTAACCGTATGTCATTAGGCGTACAGAAAAACGATACAACCCAATCTTATAACTTCTCTTACTTAAATCCTTATTACACCATTGACGGTGTGAGTCGCGGATTTAACTTATTTTATCGCGAAACAGATTATAAAAGCTTAAGCACGGTTAGTGATTATCAGACTAACACTAAGGGCGGTAACGTGACGTTTGGTTATCCTATTTCACGTCGCCAGCGTTTGTCTTTCTCCGTAGGTTATGCCAATACCGAGATATTTAAAGGAACCACAGTTCCCGCTGAAATTACCGACTTTATTGATAACGAAGGCACAGTGTTTGATGAGTACACCTTAGGGCTAAATTGGCGTTACAACTCGCTTAACCGTGGTTTATTTCCTACGGCCGGTACCGAGCATAAATTGTCGGCCGATATTTCCGTCCCTGGTAGTGATCTCACCTATTACAAGCTTGGCTATACCGCTAACTATTACATGCCGATCGTCGACGAGTGGGCGCTGCGCTTACGTACAGACTTAGGATATGGCAATGGGTTTGGCGATTTGGATCGTTTGCCATTCTTCAAGAATTTTCGTGCGGGCGGTATGGGGTCGATTCGTGGTTATCAAAGCAACAGCTTAGGACCGAAAGGTTTACCGGAATACGCGCCAGTTGAAGTGGTAGAAACAGATAGTAATGGTAATGTGGTATACGAATTAGACAACCTAGGTCGTCCAGTTGTTGATACTAATGCCCCTACGACGTTGTTCGTTACGGATGCTGATGGTGCAGCTGAAGCCGTTTCTAATACATCTCAATACAAACCAAAATATAAAACGGATACCACAGGTTCTGCGGTAACCGCTCCTTACTTCCTAGAAAGTGAACGTTCTCTAGGCGGTAATATTCTGGTGGAGACTAGCCTCGAGCTAATCTTCCCAATGCCATTCATCGAAGACCGCAGTTCAGTACGTAGTGTGGTTTTCCTTGATGCTGGTAATGCCTTTACCAGCGAATGCTACGTTCCTAATGACGCAGATATTCCAAACTTAACAACCCATCCGTATTGTTCGAATGGTGTTGATCTAGGCCAAATTCGTACCAGTGTGGGTGTGGGCTTGACTTGGATTACCGCAATTGGCCCACTGACGTTTACCTACTCAGTGCCGCTTAACGACAAGCGCGGTGATAAAACAGAAGGGTTTGAATTCTCGCTGGGACAGGTATTCTAATACCGATAATAAATTAATGAGGAGTTAAGGATGCGTTGGTTATTAATAGTTGTTGCTGCATTGGCAGTAAATGTGGCTGTAGCCGCTGAAACAAAAGTAGGCGTGATTGATATGGAACGTGCTCTGTTCCTATCAGATGCAGCCAAGTCTGCAGTTAAAAAGTTTGAAGCTGACAACAAAGCCGATATCGAAAAACTGAAGTCATTGCAAAAAGAATTGATGGAAACTCAGGCTAAGCTAGAGAAAGAAGCTGACATTATGGGCGAAGAAGAGCGCCGCAAGCTATCTAATGGCATGGAGCAAAAATCGTCCGAGTATCAGTTTTACGGCCGCAAGCTAAAGCAATTGGAAGACAAATGGAAGAAAGAATTATTCAATGAACAATTGCCTGAACTTGAGAAATTGCTTAAAGAAATTATCGACGAAGGAAAGTATGATGTCGTCCTGAATTCGGGAGCAGTAATTTATAGCTCACCGAGTGTTGATTTGACTAAGCTGCTGCTTGAGCGTTTAAACACTAAGTAAGCGGTATTCAATACCAGGATTACGCATGAACATAAGCCTTGCTGAGCTGGCTCGGCATCTCGATGCTGAGCTTCGCGGAGACGGCGAGCAGATGATATCCGGCGTCGCCACATTGGCGGGTGCCGGTGCTAGCGATGTTAGTTTTCTCGCTAATAACAGTTACCGCTCTCAATTGCTGGACAGCAAAGCCGGAGCGGTCATTGTTCGACCAGAATTAGCTGATAGTGTTGCCAATGCAGCACTGGTTGTCGCTAATCCCTACCTTGCATTTGCCCGTACTACCCAATTATTTGATAACCGCCCGATATTATCCTCAGGCATCCATCCAAGTGCTGTCGTGGCAGCTACTGCCTCTATTGGCCGTGACGTAAAAATCGCTGCCAATGTGGTTATCGGCGAACATGTCATTCTTGGTGATCAATGTGAAATTGGCGCAGGTAGTGTTATCGATGATCATTGTCAGTTAGGTGTCGGTTGTCGATTAAGTGCTAATGTCAGCCTTTACCATGATGTCACTTTAGGCGATCACGTTCGCATCCATTCAGGTGCTGTACTGGGCGCTGATGGATTTGGATTTGCACCTAATCAAGGTCGTTGGGAAAAAATAGCCCAGCTTGGTGGCGTGCGTGTTGGCAATAACACTGAAATCGGAGCAAATACGTGCATTGATCGCGGTGCATTGGATGACACTGTAATCGGTGACGACGTCATTCTCGATAACCAAATTCAGATCGCGCACAATGTCCGCATTGGTGATGGTTGCGCAATAGCAGCATGTACTGGTATTGCTGGAAGTACTCGATTAGGCCGCAATTGCACCATTGCTGGTGGCGTAGGCATAGCCGGACATCTAACAATTGGTGATCGCGCTCATATTGCAGCAGCAGCGTTAATTACCCAATCCATAGGAGATGGCGAGATGTATGGAAGTGGTACATCGCAAATGCCCCTCAACGAGTGGAAACGCAGTGCAACACGTTTTCGTCAGCTCGATTCATTAGCCAAACGATTGCAAAAGTTAGAAAAAAGCCAACAAGGTAAAGCGTGATGTCTACTCACAACATTCAGAAAATTCAAGAAGTGATGCCGCATCGCTACCCGTTTCTACTCTTAGATAGAGTAGTTGATGTCGATTTAGACGCAGAGGGTGGAGCTATTATTCACGCTTATAAAAATGTCAGCATTAATGAAGATTTTTTTAATGGCCATTTCCCCGGCCATCCGGTAATGCCCGGCGTTTTAACCTTAGAGGCAATGGCGCAAGCTGCTGGATTTTTAGGCGTTATGATGCAAGGCGATACGCGTAAACCAACGACTATTTTTTATTTTGCTGGTGCAGATCATGTGCGTTTCAAACGCCCAGTTGTACCGGGAGATCAGTTAAAATTAGAAGCACGGCTGATTGGAAAACGCAGTGGTATTTGGAAATTTGATTGTCAGGCTATGGTGGATGACGAGGTTGTCTGTATCGCCGAACTTACCTGCGCTGAAAAAGATTTGGAGCAAAAATGATTGACCCAAGAGCAATTGTAGATCCGAGCGCGCGAATTGCCGATGACGTTGAAATCGGCCCGTTTTCGATAATCGGTGCAGATGTCGAAATTGGTGAAGGCACAGTAGTTGGGCCACACGTTATTATTCGTGGACCCACGAAAATCGGAAAACATAATAAAATTTTTCAATTTTCGAGCATTGGTGAAGAATGCCAAGATAAAAAGTATGCTGGAGAGCCGACCACACTATCGATTGGCGACCATAACGTTATTCGTGAAGCCTGTACTTTTCATCGCGGTACAATTCAAGACAATGGCCATACCCAAGTAGGTAGCCATAATTTATTTATGGTCAACGTTCACGTTGCTCATGATTGCGTAATTGGCGATCACGGTATTTTCGCTAACGATACTAATATGGCAGGCCATGTTAAGGTCGGCGATTGGGCTATTTTAGGTGGCAGTACTCAAGTACATCAGTTTTGCCAAATTGGCGCTCATTCGATGTGTGGTGCTGGTACCGTTGTTTTAAAAGATATTCCAGCTTATATCATGTCTCTGGGGTATCCGGCGCAACCTCACGGTATCAATAGTGAAGGTTTAAAGCGTCGAGGTTTTAATGCCGACAGCATTAGTTTGTTGCGTAATGCTTATAAAACCATTTATCGCAAAGGGTTAACGTTGGCCGAAGCTTTAGAAATATTGCACCCAATTGCATTAGAAGATGATGCCGTTGCTGTCTTAGTGAATAGTTTAGAGAGTGCTACTCGCGGGATTATTCGCTGATATGCGTATTGCCATTGTTGCGGGAGAAACATCGGGCGATATGCTCGGTGCCGGTATGATTAAAGCGCTTAAAAAGCGCTATCCAAATGCTCATTTCGAAGGGATCGGTGGCCCTTTGATGCAAGCTCAAGGTATGGAATCATTCGTGCCTATGGAGCGCTTAGCCGTTATGGGCTTAGTTGAGGTTCTTGGACGTTTATTTGAATTATTAAAAGTTCGCCGCGATTTAATTCGTCGCTGGCGGGCTGATCCACCGGACGTTTTTATCGGTATTGACGCCCCTGATTTTAATCTTACGCTTGAACAAAAGTTACGAGCGGTGGGGGTTAAAACGGTTCATTACGTGAGTCCTTCAGTTTGGGCTTGGCGCGAAAAACGCGTCTTCAAAATAGCCAAAGCCGTTGATTTAATGATGACATTATTTCCGTTTGAGGCACGTTTTTACGAAGAACATAATGTTCCGGTTAAATTTGTTGGTCATCATCTGGCAGATAGTATTCCGTTTGAAACTCCGGTTAAACCTGCTCGTGAACATTTAGGTTTAGAGTTAGATCGCCCGGTTGTTTGTTTAATGCCGGGAAGCCGCAGTGGTGAAGTTGCTCGCCTTGGAGATTTATTTCTGGCGACGGCGGAGCGCATGCTATTAAAGCGTGGTGACCTGCAATTTATTATTCCTGCAGCAAGTGTTGATCGCCGTAATCAAATTGAAGCTATGCTATCGGCTCATCCTCGTACTTTGCCTGTTAAGGTTGTTTTAGGGCAGTCGCAAACGTGTATGGCCGCCGCCGATACTATTTTATTGGCATCAGGAACTGCAACGTTAGAAGCTATGCTGCTGAAAAAACCTATGGTGGTGAGTTATAAAATGGCGCCTCTGACGTATAGAATATTGAAGCGTTTGGTGACACAGCCCTATATCTCGTTGCCAAATTTATTGGCTGGACGAGAGCTGGTTCCAGAGTTTATTCAGCACGAAGCGACTCCGGATAATTTAGCCGAAGCGCTACTAGTTCGACTGGAAGACAGTGATGCGATGCATCAGTTACATGAAACCTTTCAGTTTATTCATCGCCAATTACGCCGAGGTGCCGACGACGAAGCCGCTAGTGCAATCGCTGAGTTAATCCATAGTGAGCGCTAACATCGAGCTCGACAATTCTGCTGTGGCGACTGATATTGAAGCTAGTTTGCTCCAGCGCGGCGTGTCGTATTGCGGTGTTGATGAAGCCGGTGCAGGCCCTCTTTGTGGCGATGTGGTTGCGGCAGCGGTCATTCTTGATCCCAATAAACCGATCCCTGAGCTAACGGATTCAAAGAAACTTAGTGAGAAGAAGCGTGAACGCTTATTCGATATTATTCGAGAGCAAGCGTTGGATTTTTGCATTGCTCGGGCGACCGTTGAAGAAATCGATAGTATTAATATTTTGAATGCGCGTATGTTGGCGATGAGCCGCGCGGTGGCGGGTCTGACTTTGCCATGTGAGCACGTATTGGTCGATGGTAATCGCTTACCCGATTTAGATATTGAAGCAACTGCCATTATTAAAGGCGATGCTTTAGTCGCCGCTATTTCGGCAGCCTCGGTCTTAGCGAAAGTTCATCGTGATCGCGAAATGCTTATACTCGATAAGGAATATCCGGGATATGGCTTTGCTAAACACAAAGGCTATGGCACGGCCGCTCACCTTGAGGCGCTCGCTACGCTTGGTCCTTGTGCCATTCATCGTCGCAGCTATGCGCCCGTTAAAGCTTTATTAACCGATATTTAATTATTATTTAAATTGATCCGCTAACGCGTAAGTGCGAGAACGTAATTCATCACGTAATGCTTCTTCGCTGCTGAATTGTACAAGTTCTGCGACATCCATACGTGCGCCGACACCAATATTTAATGTTGTTTTTTGTTTCTTTAAAAATTCTGCCGGTATTCTAATGGTACGTAACATAGGGTTGATTTTACCCATTACGTGGAAGCTTGTACTATTCTGACCAGCAAAGAAAATAGGGATGACAGGAACATTCGCCTGTTTAATTAAGCGCATGCTGGACAAAGACCAAGGACGATCGGCAACGCCTTTTTGCCCTGGGTACCATGTAGAAACTTCCCCTGCAGGAAACAACCCAAGACCTAAGCCTTTATTTAGCTGTTCTAGGGACTTTTTCATTCCCCCCATACCTTTAGGCCCAGTATTTTCGAAGGGGTTAACGGTGATGAATAAATCAGATATTGGTGCAAAATAACTTAATAAAAAGTTAGCAACGGCGCGAAACTCAGGTCTGCGGCGACCAATAATAAGCAGTAAGATGATACCGTCGAGAAATCCAAAGGGGTGATTAGATACAGTAATAAAGGGCCCTTCTTTTGGAATTGCGGCATCTAGAGCAGCGACATCGAAGTTCAATTCCATACCAAAGTAATTCAGTGCTTCTTCAATCATATCGATACCTTCTTTGGCATCCAACTGATTATAGACCTTAGTCAGTACCGGACCTTTCAGTAGATATAAAATGAAATCCGTTTTACGAGCCGATAGCCCTGTGGCTTTCATCAATCCATCACGATCAATCAATTCCATGCTGTACCTATTGCCTAAAGTCACTAAATCGCTGGCATAATAGCAGTCGTATGCTGAGGGACAATAGTGAACTTAGCCAAAACTAGGGTGAGAATTGAGATTAATGGTGCTTCAGGTCGATGTGGTAATTATAGGTGCTGGTGCAGCAGGCTTATTTTGTGCGGCGAATGCTGCGAAGAAAGGCCGTTCTGTGTTGGTGCTGGATCATGCCAACAAGGCTGGTAAGAAGATTTTGATGTCTGGCGGAGGGCGTTGTAACTTCACCAACTATTATATCGAGCCCAGTCGTTACCTCAGTCGCAATCCTCACTTCTGTAAATCGGCATTGAGTCGCTACACCCAGTGGGATTTTATTGGGCTTGTGGATGCTCATGGAATTCCTTGGCACGAGAAGAAAGATGGCCAGTTGTTCTGCAATAACAAAGCCGTCGATATTTTGAATATGCTCTTACAGGAGTGTGATACAAATGGCGCAGAAGTGCGTCTAAACACTAAGATAACCAGTATTGAAGCACTCGAAAATGGCGGCAAGGCACGTTATCAGGTAAGTACTGAAGAAGATGATATTCGCTGTGAATCGGTTGTTATTGCGACAGGTGGACCGTCAATTCCGACGTTGGGAGCCACTGGGTACGGTTATGATATTGCCAAGCAGTTTGGCCTCAAGGTTTATCCTCCGGTCGCGGGCTTAGTACCATTTGTCATAACAGATCAAACTAAATCCTTAGTGGAAACCCTATCTGGGACTGCTCTGCCAGTGCAAGTGCAGTGTGGCGAGCAGAGCTTCAGCGAGGATATGTTATTTACCCACCGAGGTTTGAGCGGACCTGCGATTTTACAAATATCCTCATATTGGTCACCGGGGTCGAAGCTCCACATTGATTTATTGCCTACTATGAGGGCTGGTGAGGCATTGCGCCAACAGCAGCATGAACGCCCCAAATTAAAGTTGCGGACTTGGCTAGCGGAACAGACTACACAAAAATTTGCAGAGGTTTGGCTTTCTGGTCTTCGAGAAGCTGAGCTAACGCTGGCCGAATTGGATGGCCAAACGATGGATGTTATCGCGAGTCGACTGCATGACTGGGAAGTAAAGCCATCAGGCACAGAAGGTTATCGCACCGCTGAAGTGGCTTTAGGTGGTGTTGATACTGACGAGTTATCCTCGAAGACGATGGAATCCAGGTCGCATCCAGGATTGTTCTTCATTGGTGAAGTGGTTGATGTTACGGGGCATTTGGGTGGGTTTAACTTTCAATGGGCTTGGGCAAGCGCTTGGGCGGCGGCCGAATATGTTTGAGCTTGGTGTGCGTTTATTGAATTTTCGCCGAAAAATGGACTTCAATATCTCATTTTTAGGCTATTCTTTTGACGTTTTTGAGCGTCTTCAATCAGACTAGTTTTTATTCTACGATACATTCGTTGTTATATGCTTATTTGGCATTAGCCACCATGTGTTGACTCTGTCGTTATTAGCTTCATTGACTAGACTTACATATAAACAGTGTGTGAGTCGCGTTTATGTCTATTTCTTCGCATCCTAATGATGATACCGACCGGATTCAAAGGCCGATCGTATTACTTGTCGACGATGAGGAAAACATATTACGTGCCTTACAACGCACGCTTTCCCGTATCAGCGTGGATACTGTCAGCGCAGCATCTGCGCGCGAAGCCCTCTATATACTCGAAAATACAGACGTCGATGTTGTTATTTCAGATATGCGTATGCCGGAAATGAATGGTGCCGACTTTTTAGCGGAAGTTGCTCAACGTTATCCCGATACCTTGCGTTATATCCTGACGGGTTATTCCGATATGGAATCAACGATTAAAGCCGTTAATCAAGGGCATATATCTGGCTACCTTACCAAGCCATGGGATGATATTGCGTTACGTGAGTTATTAGAGCGTAGTTTACATTCAAAGTTATTAGAAGTACGTAATCGCGAACTATCTGCAGAGTTACTGCAGCGCAATAATGAACTTGCAGAGCTTAATCAAACCCTAGAGCAACGTGTTGAACGACGAACTCTAGAAATAAAGCAGCAATCCGTAGTTATTGAAAAATCCTTTAAAGAACTCAGCGCTAGCTATCGTCATATGGTCAAGCTTGCCTCTAGTATTGCCGCGATGCGCGAACCAGAGGCTGCGTCGGCGGCGAGTTTAAGAGCTCAGCTAGTAGAGATGTTAGCTCGAGATTTAGATCTATCGGATCAAGATATTTCTGTTATCTGCGATGCCGCTTTGTTGGCGGAACTTGGCAGAGTAAGTTTCCCAGATACGTTAATGGGTAAGGCTTATAGCGATTACAATAAAGCCGAGCTTCAGATTTTTAGTCACAATCCGCTGCATGCGGAGGCCGCGTTAATGGGTATTCCAGGTCTAGCAAATACGGCCGCGATTGTTCGTAGCCAATATGAACGCTACGACGGTTCCGGCTTTCCCGATAAATTGGTGGGTGAATCGATTCCAATAGGTGCTCGCATTCTCGCTATTGTACGGGATTATGTTGATTTAATTCGTGGCCGAATGAATGGTGAACATTTACCTCCCGCTGTCGCTCGCGCCGATATTCTCAGCTTTGCAGGTACACGTTATGACCAGCTACTAGCTCAACGCTTTGTTCAGCTAAGTGCTGATTTAGTAGGAAGCGAATTTGCTCTTAACGAACAGAGGCTAACGGCTGCTGAGTTACAAATAGGCATGACCTTATCCAGAAATCTTTACGGTGAAAAGGGAATGATTCTCCTCACTGAGGGGCACGAATTAACGGCAGATCTCATTGGAAAAATCGTCAAATTACAAGATATGTCAGATGAAACATTAGAGATTTGGGTGGCAGAGAATAAGCCTACCGACCAACATGGAGGACTTTAAATGAAGGGGGTTGTGTTCGATATACTACGTGACATGGTGGAAGAGGGTTACGGGTTGGAGGGCTGGAACGCGATACTGGAAAAATCGGGTTCGAATGGAATGTATATTTCAACCGAAAGCTATAGTGATGATGAGCTTATGGGATTGGTTGCAGCTGCCAGCGAGGTCACAGGGATAGACGTTAATGATCTTGTGTTTTTGTTCGGTGAATATATGGTGCAAGAATTTCATGCACGTTTCCCCATTTTTTTTGATCGCTCGAAAGGGTTGATTGAATTTCTGCTGTCGGTCGACCGCATTGTGCATGTTGAAGTACGAAAACTGTATCCCGATGCTAGTTTGCCTAGGTTTAACTATCAAAAAGAAGGTAGCCATTCATTGACCATGATTTACCGCTCTGAAAGAAAATTGTGTCGATTGGCGGAAGGGTTAATATCGGGATCGGCTAAATTTTTCAAACAATCCTATATCATGACCCATGATCCTTGTATGCACCACGGCGCTGATGAGTGTCATCTCAAGATTCAGTTGACGGGAGACGCCAATGGCATCTGATATTTATCAAGAAGCCTATCAACGCGAGAAGTTGCTGCGCAAGGCCGCCGAGCAACTGCTTGAGGACAAATCTCGAGAACTGTATGCATCTTTTGAAGCGTTACAGCTGGCGCATCAAAACTTAAAAGAAAATCAAAAGCTCGTAGTGCAATCCGAAAAAATGGCTTCTCTAGGGGTTTTGTCGGCTGGCGTTGCTCATGAAATTAATAATCCTATCGGGTTTATCTACAGTAATTTCTGTTCTATGTCTGAAGGACTTAATGACATACATAAATTTATTTGTGCGATGGGTGCCGTTATATCAGAGGAAAATGACGTAGCTAAAATACGCGCTGAGTGGTCGAATCATTTTCAGCAATACGATATCGAATATTTGATGGAAGACTTTCCCAGCCTGAGCCGCGAAACTATCAATGGCTTGGAACGCGTAAAGCAAATTGTTGCTGATCTAAAGTCATTTTCACGCGAAGACTCAGGCGCAATGGATCTTGTTGATATTAATGAATGCCTACGATCAGCGGTCAATATTTTAAGTAATCAAACAAAATATCATGCAACGGTTGATGTTGAATATGGTGATGTACCGAAAATCTTAGGTTATTTTGGAAAATTAAATCAGGTCTTCACCAATTTGATTGCTAATGCCAGTCAAGCGGTTAGTGAAAATGGCCTCATTTTATTAACTACACGATGTGCAGACGGTTGGATTGAGGTGAGTGTTAAAGATAATGGTCATGGTATTGCCGAAGAATATTTAGAACAATTATTTACGCCTTTTTTTACAACTAAGCCTGTAGGTGAAGGTACAGGCTTAGGGCTATCTATTTCACACGGTTTTGTACAAGAACATGACGGTGAAATTCTTGTGGCAAGTACCGTAGGCCAAGGCACGACTTTCACCGTTCGTTTACCGGTTAAAAAGACTGTGTAGATAGACCCTCGCTCAAAGTCCTTGGTGCGATTAGTGGCAATGCAATATGCCCTGCAACTGTGCCACTAGACAATAACCCCTCAGAGTTCGCTAGATACTGCCAAGTGAACCCCTGCAATACAACGCCAACTTCATCTCCAGCATGCAGTTGAAATGACACCGCAGGAAATTCTTGCTGATACAGTCCATCTCCCGGTAAGGGGAGATATTGATCGCTCAATATTTCGATATGGCGTTTTCCTGCCTTCCTAACTCCTAGTGCTAAATAGCCCACGCCATCGTGCTCACTTTCTGTTGACGTGAAGTTCACATCAATTAAAGGAACCCCCAAGAGGTCCATTGGTGTGCTTGCTTGATATAAGGGCACAAACGCCGGACGAATAGAACCACCGGTCGTCTGTAATGCGGGCTGTTCTGCTAGAGGACTAATGCGATCCATGAGGCTATCGAGCGGATCGAGAAGACCTTCTAGCAAACCACTAGGGGTTAAATGAAAGATCGTAGACGGAATAACGAAGGATTCACCACCATAAGTCACTTGCTCAAGGTTTCGACCACTATCGTCACTAAATGTGAGGCATAATTTTGGGATTTCTTGGGATGGAGTGATGCCTTTAAGTTTTTCATCAAGCCAATCCAGAATCATCGTTTGGGTATCGAATACTTGACCATCACATACAATCGTTTCCTGGGTATTAAAAATAGGTAAGCCAGACCAAGGCTGAATTGGCCAAAGCTTGTGTCCATCTTGTATACCAACAAAACGAACATCTTTTCCTCCGGTTAATGCGCAGGCTCGATTGTTTAATCCTTGGTTTAAAGGAAATAGGGTATCTTTAAAGCCTTGAATGAATAGAGCGTCGGCTTGGATAGACATCCCTTGAGCGCAGTAAGTCATTGGACTGCGTCTATCCATATCAGCATCGACCTTATCGTTCATATAGCCATTGAATAGGGCGAGGTATTCCGGTTCTATTGCCATGCCAAAATCAAAACCACTACTAAAAGTGCCTAGCAATCCTAATGTTCCGCCCCAAGCGCTTTTAACATGCCGGTTAGCGCCAAATGCGTCAGATAGATCCCACCATGTGGTTAGTGGCACAATGGCATCGATGCGAGGATCACGCAGGCTCGCGTTGACAGCCGAGCCGCCGCCGTAACTTTCGCCAACGGCTCCAATTATCGCTTCGCCATTGTCGTCTTTGCTAATTCGCGGAATATTGGCGATGGCCCAATCAATAACAGCGCTGAAATCTTTGACCTCGAAATCGGGGTCCATTAGATGAATCTCGTCTCCGGACTCGCCGACACCGCGTTGATCGAATGAAATCATCCAATATCCGCGATGCCATGCGGCAATCGAGCTCGTACCCGATAGCATGAGCTGGCCATATAAACTGAGTGGGCGCGCCGCTCGTGTGCCACCAAAGCCATTGGTGTGCAATATAAGAGGGGCGTTCTCACCGGCAGCAAGCTGTGGCTGATAGAGTGTTAGACCTATCGTAGTGCCGTCATGGCTCTTGATAAGTATCTGCGTATACTTTTCACTCAGCGCTTCGGTAGTCGAAGGCGAATCGAATTCAAATGACGCGGCGGTTAACCACTGAAATACAAAAATCGCTGCTATTAACGTCGCCAAGACATACAAAAGTCGTTTAAACATCGTACTTATCTACTCAATTCAATGTGCGCGGATCATAACAGTGCGGCCACAATAGAACAGCTTCTACGGCAGACATTGGTAAGGTTTATGATGCTAAGGGCCTTAAATTCGTATGCAAACTGTACGAAGATTGTCCGCATTCACACAGAAAATATTAGGTATAGATACTATTGATTTCAATTATGACTCGTGAGGCACTAAGATTCGCCTGTCCAAAACTTTAAACTCTTTGAAAGTCGAGCTTATAAGCGCGAATTCGGGGAGTAACAAATCGCCCACCCACCCATTTGAAGGATTGACCTATGTCAGCTTATCAAGATGAAATCAAAGCGTTGAGCAGCGTTATTGAAGCAAACGGCAGCCCATGGGCCGCTATCAGTGCTGAATCTGCAGCTCGTATGCGTGTACAGAACAAATTCAAAACTGGTCTAGATATCGCTAAGTACACTGCAAACATCATGCGTGCAGATATGGCTGCGTTCGATGCCGACAAATCTAAGTACACTCAGTCTTTGGGTTGCTGGCATGGTTTCGTAGGTCAGCAAAAGCTGATCTCTATCAAAAAGCATTTCGGTACTACTGAACGTAAATACTTGTACCTATCTGGTTGGATGGTTGCAGCACTACGTTCTGAGTTCGGTCCTCTTCCTGACCAGTCAATGCACGAAAAAACTGCAGTAGCTAGCCTAGTTGCTGAGTTATACACTTTCTTGCGTCAAGCTGATGCACGTGAACTAGGTATGTTGTTCCGTGAACTAGACGCAGCTCGTGAAGCTGGTGACACTGCTAAAGCAGCTGAAATCCAAGATAAAGTTGATAACTACGAAACTCACATCGTACCTATCATTGCTGATATCGACGCTGGTTTCGGTAACGCTGAAGCAACTTACTTGATGGCTCGTCAAATGATCGAAGCAGGCGCTTGCTGCTTGCAGATCGAAAACCAAGTTGCTGATGAAAAGCAATGTGGTCACCAAGACGGTAAAGTGACTGTTCCACACGCTGACTTCCACAACAAGCTACGCGCATTGCGTTACGCGTTCCTTGAGTTAGGTATCGACAACGGTCTTATCGTTGCACGTACTGACTCTGAAGGTGCTGGCCTGACTAAAGAAATCGCTGTTGTTAAAGAGCCAGGCGATGCTGGCGATATCTACAACTCTTTCCTAGACGTTGAAGAAATCGACGTAGCTGATATGGCTGAAGGCGATGTTGTATTCAACCGTGGTGGCAAGCTAGTACGTCCTAAGCGTCTACCTTCTGGTCTATACCAATTCCGTCAAGGCACTGGCCATGAGCGTTGTGTATTTGACTGTATCGGTGCTATCGATGCGGGCGCTGACTTGTTGTGGATCGAAACTGCAATCCCAACAGTTCACGAAATTGCTGGCATGATGAACGAAGTTCGTAAAGTTCACCCAGATGCGAAACTGGTTTACAACAACAGCCCATCTTTCAACTGGACTTTGAGCTTCCGTCAACAAGCATACGACGCTATGGTTGCTGCTGGTGAAGACGTATCTGCATACGACCGTGCACGTCTAATGTCTGCTGATTACGACGGTACTGAGCTTTGTGACCGTGCTGACGCTATGATCCAGTCTTTCCAAGCGGATACTTCACGTGAAGCGAACGTGTTCCACCACTTGATCACTCTGCCTACTTACCACACGACTGCATTGTCTGTTGATAACTTGGCTAAAGAGTACTTCGGTGAAGCGGGCATGTTGGGTTATGTTGCTGGCGTTCAGCGTAAAGAGATCCGTCAAGGCATCGCTTGCGTTAAGCACCAGAACATGGCTGGTTCAGACATGGGCGACGACCACAAAGAATACTTTGCTGGTGAAAACGCTCTGAAAGCTGGCGGCGCTAAGAACACTTCTAACCAGTTCAACAACATCTAAGCTCGTTTTAGATGAACTGATTAGTAAGTTCTTGAAAGAGGCGACCTTAGGGTCGCCTTTTTTGTGTTTATCTTATAGTGATATTCAGCAAAGCAGTCTTTGCGGTCGTGACCACAAAGCCATAAAGAGCCACGGGTTGCTGGTGAAAACGCTCTGAAAGCTGGCGGCGCTAAGGCCGAAAACTGCGTCCTGCGTTTTCGGCATTTCCGCCATCCTTGGCGGTCAACACTTCTAACCCCAGTTCCTACAAGAGCAACAACATCTAAGCTTGTTTTAGATAAACTGATTAGTAAGTTATTGAAAGAGGCGACCTTAGGGTCGCCTTTTTTGTGCCTAGAGGAAAGAGTCGATCTGATCGACGATACTTTGCTGGTGGCTGATCTCTTTCTCTAACGCTTATTATTTAATTACTCAATTATCTTATGGCAAAATAAGCCAATCATGTGGCATTGGCGGCCTGTGAGTCATTTTCGTGACAGCTGCTCTTACAGGAGTCATGTGTTGAGGCTTACACTTGTTTCGTATTGTTATGAAAACGAATTATTTAAGTTGAGGAATGGTAGGACTTCCCATCGACTTTTCGTTATTTGTCTAAATATTGGTGATTTTGGGTCAATGTATGTGTCCTAGTTCATAACATTAATGCCTATAGATTAATAATGTCGTCAAGATTGCGTGGTAAACTGGTGATATTCAACACAGTAGTGGTTATAAGCTACTGTTTTAAAACGACTTTTAGGTTTTAGTACGCTTGCCAAAGGTAGTTGCTAAAAAAATGTGACGGAAATCACACTTTAAGTGTGATTGGACATTTAGACCTTAGTCGTTAACATGCGCGGTAATTCCTGGAATATGCCGTGTGTATGCTCCAAACAATAAAAATAATACGTGAGTCAAATTGATCTCATCACGGGAAGTACCAAAAAATGAGCCAAAGAGAGTTAACCATTCCTTCAGGTTCGGCCGGAGCGAAAGCTTGGAATTGGCTGGCACAAAGCCTGACACAGCACGACCAGATGACGGCCTATTTTGAGCCGCTAATTCAAATCGTATTGCCACAATGGACGACAACGGGTTATCGCTCGAAGGTCGTGCAAGTGCGCAGAGAAACGGCTGATGTTTACACCTTGGTTATCAAGCCGTCCGGTCGTTGGCCGCAATTTACGCCGGGTCAATATTTAGAAATAACTGCCGAACGTGATGGTGCTCGTCAGAGCCGTTATTTCAGTATCTCGTGTTCACCAGAGCAATATTCGCGTAGCGGTAATATCGAGCTAACTATCCGTGTGCAAGAGGGTGGCCGAATTACTCCTTGGTTGCGTGAGCATTTCGAACATGGCGGCATAGTGACCTTATCTGCCGCACAGGGCGAGTTTGTATTGCCCGCGGGCAATGAACCGTTACTCATGATTGCAGGTGGCAGTGGTATCACTCCATTCCGTTCTATGTTGCAGCATTTAGGGGCATCCAAGAGCAGCCGTGATGTGCATTTAATGTATTACGGTCGTGATGCTCAGAGTTTGTTATTTCGAGACGAATTTGAGCGTTTAGCGGCAGAGCACAGCAACATTCACGTTACCTTTATGGATGGCGAAGAAGTTGGTGTTATCAGTGAAGAACATATCACTGAACATTGCGCCGATTATGCTGAACGTCTTGCTATGATTTGTGGTCCTACACCTATGATCAAACGCAGCCGTACGCTCTTACAAGAAATGGGTGTTGCGGTTGAGCGCATTGATTTCGAATATTTTGGTGCCGCGCCGATTGAAATGGAGCGCGAATCAGCTGATGACGCTTTGGTGAGTTTTGAGCGATCAGGTTTATTTACCGAAGTATCTGCAAAAGAGCCAACCAGCTTGCTAGATGTTGCCGAGTCGCAAGGTTTAAAGCCTGTCAGCGGTTGTCGCATCGGTGTTTGCCACCAATGTAAATGTACGAAAAAAAGCGGTGTTGTTTATAACACTAAAACAGGCGCGTATTCCGATACTGGGCATGAAGATATTCAATTGTGCATCTCAGTGGCGGTTAACGACGTTGTTCTGGATATATAAGGGTATATACGATGGCTACAACAAAAATACCGTCAAATGAAACCCTCCAAGGTTTTGAAGACGATTTAAATAGAATACGCGATGAAGCATTGGCCCAAGTAGGTCAAAAAGATGCTAACTACATTCGCAATGTCGTACGTGTTCAGCGTGGCTGCGATGTCGCTGGCCGTATCATTATGGTGTTGGGCTTTTTCTCTCCGGTTTGGTGGATTCTAGGCGTTGCGTTATTAGCCATAGCGAAAATCTTAGATAACATGGAAATTGGCCATAACGTTATGCATGGTCAGTACGATTGGATGAACGATCCACACATTAACTCTCGTACATTTGATTGGGATAATGTCTGTGATGGCCAATCATGGCGTCGTACTCATAATTTCGAACATCACACGTACACTAATATTATTGGTAAAGATCGTGATTTCGGATACGACACATTGCGTTTAAGTGACGATACCAAATGGCGTCCTGACAATCGTTTCCAGTTGCCGCTTTATATTGGTATGGCCTTATTTTTCCAATGGGGCGTTGCTTACCATGAAATGATTGGCGAGCGCTTGTTTTTTGGTAAGCCACCAACAGACAGTAAATTGCCAATTTCACGTGCTCAGTTAGCGAAAGATTTTTTTAGTAAAATTCGCAAAGCAACATTCCGTGATTATGCTTTTTACCCTGCAATTGTCGGCTTATTTTTAGGCTGGCCAATGTTTTTCGCTATTTTAGGCGGCAATATTGTAGCCAACCTTATCCGTAATATTTGGACCTCAACTATTATTTTTTGTGGTCACTTTACTGAAAATGTTCACACCTTTAGCGAAGAGGAGTGTGAAAATGAAACTCGCGGTCAGTGGTATTACCGCCAAATCTTAGGTTCGTCGAATCTGGAAGGCAGTCGCTTGTTCCATATCATGACAGGTCATTTAAGCTGCCAAGTAGAGCATCACTTGTTTCCCGATGTACCGGCGTATCATTACGTTGCAATGTCTAAGCAAGTACAAGAAGTGTGTAAGAAGTACGATATCCCTTACAACACTGGCTCATTGTCTAAGCAGTACCTAACGGTGGTGCAGCGTATTGTTAAGTACTCTCGTCCACCCAAGCGTAATGATGGCGATTTAGCGACGAGCTGATTATTGCTTAACGGCATTGGAAATATAAAAACCGCCTAGGGATAACCTAGGCGGTTTTTTTGTAAGGATGTTCCGCAACAGGGCGGCGTGTCTGAAGTTGGTGCAGTTTTTATTCGCTAATAACATTTTAATGTCCGCACTTTGGCTCTAACCCTTATGTTTGCTCAGCATGAAAAACCTGACCGCTTGGCCAGAATATTGCTTGTAGGTTGCTAGACCACATTTATTGGAGATACCTGCATGACATTTCGACCAAAACCACATAAAGCTTGGCTCGCGTCACTCCTGCTGAGCGCTGGGGCTTTACTTGGTGGTGTTGTACCAGAGGCAGAGGCGGAAGATCCGCTCAAAGTAGGATTCGTTTATGTCGGCCCTGTGGGTGATTACGGTTGGTCCTATGAACATAACCGTGGGCGTCTTGAAGCCGAGAAAGCTTTTGGCGATAAAATTCAAACAACTTATGTAGAAAATGTTCCCGAAGGCGCCGACGCTGAGCGAGTGATTCGTCAGCTGGCTCAGAGCGGAAATGACCTCATTTTTACCACGTCATTTGGCTTTATGAATCCAACGGTCAAAGTGGCGAAGCGTTTCCCTAAAGTCCACTTTGAACACGCGACTGGATATAAGCGCGGTAAAAACCTTTCAACCTATGCCTTGCGCACTTACGAGGGGCGGTATGTATCTGGTGTTGCTGCTGGCATGATGACCAAAACCAATACCATTGGCTACATTGCATCATTTCCAATCCCAGAGGTTATTCGTGATATTAATGCGGCTTACATGGCAGCATCCAAAGTGAACCCCGATGTAAAAATGAAAATTATGTGGGTTAGTAGCTGGTACGATCCGGTCAAAGAAAGCGAAGCCGCCAATGCATTAATCGATCAAGGTGTAGACGTTATTTTGCAGCACACAGACAGTCCTGCACCGCTAATGGTGGCACAAAAGCGCGGAGTGAAAGCGATTGGTCAAGCATCAGATATGAGTCAATTTGCACCCGACGCCCATATGTTCTCGATTCAAGATCACTGGGCGCCACAGTACATTGCGAAAATTCAGTCAGTTATCGACGGTACTTGGAAATCTGAAGATTTTTGGGGTGGCTTTGCTGAAGATCTACTGGTGGTTGCTTCGGTCAACGATAACCTTCCTGCAGAAGTAAAGAGCGCAATAAAAGCCACATACGATGAAATTAAAAGTGGCGATCTAAAGCCTTTTACCGGGCCAATCATCAGTAATACCGGTGAAACAGTGGTTGCCGCAGGCCATTCGCTAACCGATGCGGAGTTGGCGACTGTTAATTGGTACATCAAAGGTATTGACGACAAGTTACCTCAATAGGCTGTATAAATTCTTTAGACTGGCACGAACGACTTTTCAGTCGTAGTCGTGCCAGTCTGTTATGATGCCTACCATATTCGCGCCGTTGGTTTAATCTGCCTTAAAAATCTATTATCTATCCGTATTTTGGCCGGAAAGCATAACGATAATGGTAATCAAGGTTGAACAGTGCGCCCAACCCCCGCTAATCTGTGAAGCAGATACTCTTCTGCTGGAGAACTTCATGACTGATTTGACCTTTGCTCGACCACAGGACATAGCGGACGAAGCATTTATTCGTCGACTTCCCAAAGCAGAGCTACATTTGCATCTCGAAGGGTCGTTAGAGCCTGAGTTGATGTTCAAACTGGCAGAGCGCAATAACATCGAATTACCCTATGCATCGGTTGAAGAGATTCGCGCTGCCTACGATTTTACCAATCTACAATCCTTCCTCGATATCTACTATCAGTGCGCCGATGTATTACGCACCGAGCAGGATTTTTACGATTTAACTTGGGCCTATTTGCTGCGTTGCAAAGAGGACGGCGTGGTTCATACCGAGCCCTTCTTTGATCCACAAACCCATACCGACCGCGGTATTCCTTTTGAGGTTGCATTAAACGGTATTGATCGTGCTTTGTGTGATGGCGAAGAACAACTCAACATCACCAGTGGTCTTATTATGTGCTTCTTGCGTCACCTGAGTGAAGAGGCTGCGTTTGCGACGCTGGAAATGGCCAAGCCACATTTAGATAAGATCATCGGTGTAGGCTTAGATTCATCCGAAGTAGGGCACCCGCCAGAAAAGTTCGCTAATGTTTTTGCAGCCGCTGCGGAACTCGATTTGTTTCTAGTCGCACATGCCGGCGAAGAAGGTCCATCTACCTATATTGAAACCGCACTCGATATTCTCGATGTCGATCGTATTGATCACGGCGTACGTTGCACTGATGACCCTGTATTAGTCGATTCATTGGCTGAACACCGTGTACCACTAACGGTATGTCCGTTATCGAATACGCGCTTAAAAGTGTACGACAACATGAATCAGCACCCGATTCTTAAATTACTTGAGCAGGGGGTATGCGTCACAGTTAATTCAGATGATCCAGCCTTCTTTGGCGGATATTTGGTTGATAACTATATGGCTTTGGTAGAAGGCCTTGCTATGACCCGTGCGGAAGCGGTAGCGCTTGCGGCAAATAGCCTAGAAGCGTCGTTTATAGACGACGAACTGTATGAAGAATGGTTACAAGTGTTGGAAGGCTCGCTAGGCGAGTAAAAAAATAGCCCCGTATTGATATCAATACGGGGCTATTTTAAGGCCGTTGTTGGCGTCTTGCAGACGTTTTACTTGCCGCCTTTTAATACATGGTTAATACGCATCTGAGTTTCTGGCGTATCTAACAGCGCAACGAAGGCCTTCATTTCTGCGAGTACCGCTTTATTCACGCGCTCGCGATGACCTTCTGCTCGCCCTAGCTGTTTAATCGCTCGAATTGAACCTTGCGAGTTCTTTGTTAATGCTGCGGCAGTCTTCATTGCATGCTCTAACGCCGTACCATCTTCTACTGCAGCGTTAATTAAACCCCATTTTTCCGCTTCTTCTGCTGAGAAAAAACGGCCAGTGAGTAATAGGTCATTGGCATTCTTAGGGCCAATTGCTTCACTCAGTAATACCGAGCTACCACCTTCTGAAGCTACACCGATCTTTGCAAATGGTAGGCTATAGCGAATGCTCTTACCGGCATATGCCAAATCCGCATGCAGTAGAAAGTTTGCACCAATACCAACGGCAACACCTTCCTGTGCAAGAATTAACGGTTTTTCCATGCCAGCTAATGTATCAAAAATACCGGCAACGCCCGCGCTAACGGCATTCAAATCGCCACCAGGCAATAGGTCAGACAAATCGTTACCTGCGGTAAATTTGCCGTTAGAGCCAGTCATAACGACCACGCTAACGTTATCATCGGCCTCAGAAGCTTTTAGCGCGGCAATAATATCTGTGTAGGTTTGAACACGGATCGCATTTAGTACTTTAGGGCGATTGATGGAAATAACTGCAATACGGTCGCTAACCTGATACTCGATGTCTTGATACATAATGGCTCCTCATACCCGACGCTCGTCGTCTGGTTCAATGTGTAGGATCATGGCAAAGGTTGGAAAGGGGGGCAATGACCAAAACAAACACCCTGATGATTAATAGGAACATCAAACTGATAGTAACCACCTTTTAGTTATCCTAAAACAGGGTGCCTAAGCGCCCTGAGAGGACGTATTTAAACTTCACTGCTTAGGTATCAGCCTTCAATACAATCAAAGCTTTACCCGGACTGACCCCTTGGCCTTGTTGGCGAAGTATCTCGACTACGGTACCCGCTTGATGACTGCTGACTTCGATTTCCATTTTCATGGATTCTAAAATCAGTAATGGCTGGTTCGCTTCAATATGTGTACCGGGCTCTACTAGGCATTGCCATACGTTGCCTGAGATATGACTATCGACGGTAAATTCGCCATCAAGTAATTCGCGTTCATCAGCGTTATTCTCTTCTGCGGGTTCGCTGTCGTAGTGGAAGCGACCGGTGGCTTTCCAGTCTTCTAGTTCGGCTTGAAATGCTTTTTGGCGTTCATTTTGAAAACCGGATATTTCAGTTTTTTGTTCCGCTAAGAAGTGCTCATATTCGCTCAAATTAAAGCGTGTTTCTTCAATTTTTATTGGATATTGGCCATGCGGAAATACATTGCGAATATGCTGTAATTCATCGTGGTCCACTTCATAAAATTTAACTTGATCGAAGAAGCGCAATAACCAAGGTTGAGTAAACTCTGTGGTGGTTTTATAGCGGTTCCACATTTGCAGGGTACGGCCAACGAATTGATAGCCGCCTGGGCCTTCCATGCCGTAAATACACATGTAGGCACCGCCAATACCGACCGAGTTTTCGGCGGTCCAAGTACGGGCAGGGTTGTATTTAGTGGTCACTAGACGATGGCGCGGATCCATTGGGGTCGCTACTGGAGCACCTAGGTATACATCGCCTAGGCCCATGACTAAATAATTGGCGTCGAAGACGATTTTCTTCACGTCATCTATAGAATCTAGACCATTAATACGGCGAATAAATTCTATATTATCCGGGCACCAAGGCGCATCGGCGCGCACTGATTTAACGTATTTATCAACGGCTTCTTGGCAGGCGATATCGTTCCACGAGAGCGGTAAATGGACGATACGTGACGGCACTTCGGCATTTTGTAAATCGCCTAGCTGATCTTCAGCTAATACTAGTAAATCCAGTAATGCATTTTGGCTTAATACTGTGGAATCGTAATGCACTTGTAGTGACCGAATCCCAGGTGTTAATTCACTAATAGCGGTAATACCTTGGCTTTCGAGGTATTGCATTAATGCGTGTACACGGAAGCGCAAGCGAATATCCAATTGCAGCGGGCCATATTCCACCAGTAAATAGCGATCACCAGATGGGCGATATACTACGCCAGTCGGGTGATTTTCTGTGCTGATGGAGCGAATAATTGCGCTACCAACTTCTGGCGATACGATATCGCCTTGGGATAATTCCGGTTCGAGGCTACATAGCGACGCAATAGATTCTGTTTGTGCATTCGCCAGTCTAACAGCAGCGTCTTGGGATACCGGAATAAACGAAATTGTATCGCCTGCCTTTAATTGACCGAGCTTCCATAAGTCGGCATGGATGACCGTTGCTGGACATACGAATCCGCCTAAGCTCGGGCCATCGGGGCCGAGTATCACCGGCATGTCACCGGTGAAATCGATGGTGCCAATCGCGTAGGCATTGTCGTGAATATTGGATGGGTGAAGGCCGGCTTCGCCACCATCGTTGCGTGCCCATTCCGGTTTAGGACCAATTAAGCGCACACCCGTGCGGCTAGAGTTGTAGTGCACTTCCCATTCATGGCCAAAGAAGGTTTCTATATCACTTGGGGTGAAAAATTCGGGCGCGCCATGCGGGCCGTAGATAACGCGTAGTTGCCAATGGTTGGTTATTTTCGGCAGCATTAACTGATCGAAAACGGCGGCAATTTTAGCACTACCATTCGTCGGCTTTAGATGTAATACATCACCAGGAAGTAGTGCGCGTCCATTGTGGCCACCAAATTGTCCTAAGGTAAAGGTCGAACGAGAGCCTAGGTATTCAGGGCAATTAATGCCACCTTGAATGATTAAATAAGCACGTGTTCCGGCCTCGATGACGCTGCCACAATTAAGAATATCGCCCGCTTCTAAGCTAATGGCTTTCCAAAAGGGTATGGTCGTAGTTTGGCCGTTACGTTCATAACTAGCATTAGTATTCGCACCTGCAAGCATGATGGTCGCAGCGCTAATCATTTTTAATACAGGGCCTTTTAAGGTGATCTCCAGGCCTGCAGCATTTTCATCATTACCAATTAAGCGATTACCTAAAGCAAACGAGTAGTTGTCAAAGGGTCCTGATGGTGGAACGCCAATATTCCAATAACCAATGCGTGCTGGTAGGTCTTGTATGGTGGTTTGAGTCCCTGCACTGATGACCTGCATTGAATGCGGCGCATGTTCTAGCGTCTTTAATAGTTGGGTATAAACTAAGCCGTTTTTAACATCTGAGTTGGCTAGAATATCGAGTAAATAACGACGGTTGGTTTCAATACCGTACAGTTCGGTGTCCGCGAGTGCTAGCTCTAATATGGCTATGGCTTCGTCACGCGTTGCTGCGGTCGCAATCACTTTGGCAACCATAGGATCGAATAGGGCAGGTACTTGTGTGCCGCTTTCTACCCACGTATCAATGCGTAACGTCTTGCTGGTATTGGCTTTGGCTGGCCAAGTCACACGGCTTAATAAACCTGCACTTGGTTGAAAATCGCGGGTGGCATCTTCCGCGTAAACACGAGCTTGTATGCTGTGGCCTAGAGCGTTAAATGTTTGATCGAATGGTAGAGCATCACCTGCGCCGAGTTTAATCATCCACTCAACCAAGTCGACGCCAAATACTTGTTCCGTTACACCGTGCTCAACTTGTAAGCGGGTATTCACTTCTAAGAAATAAAACTCTGTGGTTTCTGCATCATAAATAAACTCAACCGTACCGGCACTGCGGTAATTAACTGATTGGCCTAAACGAATTGCCGTATCGTGCAATGCTTTGCGAGTTGCTTCGCTGATATTTGGGGCAGGTGTTTCTTCTAAAACTTTTTGGTTGCGTCGCTGTAACGAACAATCGCGTTCGCCAAAAGCAATAACTTTTCCTTGGCCATCACCAAAAATCTGAACCTCAATATGGCGGGCTCGCTCAACGAACTTTTCGATAAATACGCCGTCGTTAGCAAAGTTATTAGCACTTAGGCGTTTTACTGATTCAAAGGCATTATTTAATTGCTGTGCGCTGTAGCACAACTGCATACCAATACCACCGCCGCCAGCGGTGCTCTTCAGCATCACGGGATAGCCAATATGATCAGCAGAGGTGAGTGCTTCACTGACATCACTTAAAAGCTCGGTTCCGGGCAATAACGGAACATTATTTTTCTGAGCTAAATCACGGGCGCTGTGCTTTAAGCCAAACGACAACATCTGTTCGCTACGCGGGCCTAGGAATTCGATTCCTGCCTGTTCACATGCATCGGCAAATGATGGGTTTTCACTTAAAAAACCATAGCCTGGATGGATCGCTCCGGCACCAGTTTCTTTAGCAATGGCAAGCAATTTGGACTGATTTAAATAGGTTTCTGCGACACTGCCTGAACCTAGTGGGTAGGCTTCATCGGCTTGCTGCACATGTAAGGAGTGTTGATCCGCTTCGTGATAGACCACTACTGAAGTCACATTTAGTGCTTTAAGAGTGCGAATAATACGGCAAGCAATGGCGCCGCGGTTGGCGATTAGTACTTTGTTAAACATAGTCTTGTCTCACAAGCGTGTGGGTCGTCCCACTGAACTTCTTGCAAGGCTGAGGTCGTCCAGAACCTTGCTAATTAGGATAGCCTGTTATGGCTGAATCAATACCTTAACTTAATTCCACACCAAAATTTCAATCGGTGTCGGGTTGTAGGCGTTACACGGGTTATTTAATTGTGGGCAATTCGACACTAAGACCAATACGTTTTTTAACGCTTTAAGTTCGACGTATTTGCCCGCATCAGAAATACCATCAGCAAAGGTAAGGCCGCCATTGGCAGTAATGGGCACATTCATAAAGAAGTTAATGTTGTGAGTGATATCCGCTTTATCTAGGCCGTATTCTTCATGTTGATTAATGGCGAGCATCCAACTGTCACGGCAGGCGTGCATACACTTTTTTTCTAGTGAGTAACGTACCGTATTCGATTCGGTCGCGCAGGCGCCACCCAAGGTATCGTGACGCCCGCATGTATCAGCGACAATTTCTAGCAGAGGTTCATTTTCGTTGCTCATCAGCACTGTACCTGCCGTGAGGTACACATTGCCCTGTTCGCGAATGGTATCCATGGCGCTATAGCGCTCGCTAGGGTCGTCGGCATTGTAGAACAGGGTGTCTGCAGCTTGATTGCCTTCTAGGTCTAAAATGCGAAGGGTTTGACCGGCTTCGATACGATGCAAAAAATAGTCGCCTGCTGGGACAACGTGACGAAACGACGCGGCATCTTCTGTTAACTGGCTGTGCTTAATCATTAGTTGTCTCCTTAGTTCGACGCTGAGCTAGATGGAAATGGCTCATTCAAAAAATTATAAAGTGCATTGTTTTTAAAACCGCGCTGATTCTCGCTGCATTTATTTTTGCATTCATCATCATCTGTTACGGGTTTGGCTTGAGCGATACTGTAATGCACGGGCCGCACTGGATATTCATCGGCAGAATTTAATGGATGAGGGCAGGTATGAAAAATCACTAAGGTATCCATTTCAAACCGTAGGGTAATTGTATCTCCGGCTTTAGATGCATTCTCAACATAGCGCATGTTGCCTTCGTCGTCGGTCACTACTTGGCTAAATAAATTTAAGTTAGCCGCCATGTCTTTACGATTTAAACCGTACTTCGCAAATTCGACTAAAAAGGCATCATTACCATTTTGAGTCCAGCCATTATGAGCTTCTTGATAGGTCTTTAGTGTCCATTTTTTTTCAAGCATGTTCTTATTTAAATTGCCGCATACTGTGTCATGCCAGCCGCAATCGTCTTCAACAATTGATGCAAATATTCTCCCCATATCTGAATACAAACAATGACCACGAGTCAGTTTAAATGTGTGCTGACACTTTAGGGTATCGGGTGCATTGTATTTTTCTAGCAAGTCATAAGGATTATAGAAAAGCATACCGACGTTAGCGCCGCCTTTAACGTCAGTTAGGGTTAATAAGGTGCCTTTTTTAACTCGCATCGACCAATGGCATCCGCCGCCCAACGTATCTTCGTAGATGGGTTTTCCGACCATGTATACGTTGCTCATACACTTTTCCTTACTAGATAAATAGATGTTGCCACCGCGCGAAAAAGACACGTGCGCGCCAAAGATTGAAAATGCAAGGTTAATGCAAAATCAAAGTACAGAATAAGATGGGGGTGTTTTTTCATCTCTGCTTCCTGTCGGTTAACGGATTCGATACAACGACGAACTAATCGTCTGGTTGATCTCCCGGGCTTTTATCCCTCCGTGTAACCTTAACAGTGCGCAGCTGAAAGGTCGGTTACTCTCGGACCAGCACTTCAAAATGGGAAGCCGGAACCCTAGTAACCCATTGTTTTATCGCAATATAACCGCTTGATTAGCGTTACTTTGCTGGGCGCATAGCGTCTGTACATACACCATGTGTGTTGACAGAGTGTGAAGTTCTAATTCTTCACCACGAATAAATCCTAACATAACTTCCCCTTTGCCTGTCAATGCACTTAATTGGCGCTCAAAATTAGGGCGGCGAACTTTAAAACGCTCCTTGGTGGTGCGATTTATTTGGGCGATGCAGGCAAATATGCAAAAGATCGCCGGTCATTAAATAAACACTCTGAGTAAAAGCTAATCATTTAAAGATTATCTACTGAGTCTCAATACGCCTATTGTCGGCGATTTACGGAGACGTATGCCGTTTTCCCCATGTGATGTGCTAATTAGTCCAGATATTGGCACGTTTGGTGCTCACCCTAGTATTACCATAGATTAAAAACGTAATACTGGGAGTAGTTACATGAGAAGTAAGCCAAAGAAATTGCTAGGAGCGCTTTTTGCTGGACTGATGATGTCAGGAAGCGTTTTAGCTGAACCCTTAAAAATCGGTTACAGCGATTGGCCAGGCTGGGTGGCTTGGGAAATCGCTATCGAAAAAGACATGTTCAAAGAAGAGGGCGTTGAAGTCCAATTCGAATGGTTTGATTACGTTGCCAGTATGGATGCATTTGCTTCTGGTCAATTAGATGCTGTTGCTATGACTAACGGTGATGCACTGGTGACGGGTTCTACTGGTGGTCGTAACGTCATGATCTTGATTAACGATTACAGCAACGGTAACGACATGGTCGTTGGTGCTCCGGGCATTAAGTCTATTAAAGATTTAAAAGGTAAAAAGGTAGGTGTAGAAGTAGGCTTTGTTGGCCACTTATTGCTACTTAATGCATTAGAAAAGAACGGCATGACCGAGAAAGATGTCGAGTTAGTAAACGTACCTACGAACGAAACTCCTCAAGTTTTAGCGTCAGGTCAGGTAGACGCTATCGTTGCATGGCAGCCAAACTCAGGTCAGGCGTTGACCTTAGTACCAGGTTCTACTCGTATTTATTCAAGTAAAGACGAGCCCGGTCTAATCTACGATGTATTGGCCGTGTCTCCATCTAGCCTTGCAGCACACAAAGACGAATGGACCAAAGTTGCAAAAACTTGGTACAAAGCCGTTGCCTACTTGAATGATCCAAAGACTCGTAAAGAAGCGATTAGCATTATGGCTGCCCGCGTTGGTATTCCTGCTGATGATTATACTGCCTTTATTGAAGGCACAAAGATTCTTTCCTTAGATGAAGCTCTGCCGTTTATGAAAAAAGCAGAAGGCTTTAAGTCTTTATATGGTTCTACCAAAATTGCTGACGAATTTAATGTCAACAACAAGGTATATGAGACCAAGCAGGATCTAGATTCTTATATCGATGCCAGCATTATGGAATCTCTATAATCCATATCGAATAATGAATCACCAGAAATGCTATAACTTAGTTATAGCATTTCACTAATATCCAATATGTTTATCGCTTTTGCTAGTGAGTGAATAGCAGAGCAGTTCTCGTTTTTAATATTTGTATCTACCTTTGCGAGACCTTGGTATGACACTATTTGCTGTAAATAAATCAATAGATCCTCAGGCTCGAAAGATAGTTACGCTATTGAGTTTTGCTTGCCCAATCCTACTTTGGTGTGTGGTGAGTTATGTACCCTTTATATGGCATCCGCAAGTAGAGATCACTAACCCAGGTGGTGTCTCATACTTTCGCGAAGGCATGTTAGTGGACCGCGAAGTCTTTGCTGTAGAAACTAGTACCTGTGAAGCATCAGGGTGTGAGCTTCCTCAAGGTGATCCCGCGAATCCCGTATACCTTCCAGCGCCTCACGAAGTTGTTAGAGCGTTTGTAACGGCATTTACTACCGAGCCGCAGCGTAGAAGTGAGATGTGGTTGCATGAAAGTTTGTGGAGCAGTATTCAGGTCATATTTTGGGGGTTCGTGCTGTCGTCGATTATTGGTATTCCGTTAGGGATTCTGGCAGGCACTTATGACTTCTTTTCTAAGCTAATAGAACCTTTTATTGAATTTTTCCGTTATTTGCCCGCGCCAGCGTTCGGTGCTCTAGCCGTTGCTATATTGGGTATTTATCAAGCACCGAAAATTGCCATTATTTTCATTGGTACCTTTTTTCAGCAAGTATTAGTGGTTGCTAATACCACACGCAAGCTGGATCCAGCCTTGCTGGAGGCGGCACAGACCTTAGGAGCAAAGAATCGCTCTATGCTATTTCGTGTAGTAGTGCCCGGCATTCTGCCTGACCTATACCGTGATATTCGTATTTTATTGGGATGGGCTTGGACCTATCTAATCGTTGCCGAGTTGATTGGTACTAGCTCTGGTATCACGTGGTTTATTACCCAGCAAGCGCGTTATAAGAATTTCGACAATGTATTCGCCGCTATCATTATGATCGGCATTATGGGCATTACGATTGATTTGTTGCTTGCATGGTTAGGGCGTCGATTATTTTCTTGGCAGAAACAAGAATCTTAATCCAACTAACACGGCACTAACGACAGCAGAGTATATTATGACTAAGTTAAATCTACCCGACTACAAGCTGCAAAGTGAAGAAGTTAAAGATCGTTTTGAACGTCTAAAGCAACGCCCTGTAACGCTTGAAGTGAAAAACCTATATAAGCATTTTAATAGCCGGAATGGCCAAGTAACTGCGCTAAAAGATATTAATTTAAAAATTCATAAGCGTGAGTTCGTGTGCGTGATTGGTCCATCGGGTTGTGGCAAGTCAACTTTAATCCGCATTCTTGCCGGTTTAGAGCAAGCTTCTACAGGCGAAGTATTGCTTAATGGCAACGCGGTGAGTAAGCCCGGCCCTGAGCGTGGCATGGTATTTCAAGGCTATACCTTGTTCCCTTGGCTGACAGTAAAACGCAACGTGATGTTTGGTTTGATTGAGTCAGGTTATGGTGAAGGCGAGGCAGAAGCTGAAGCACTACAGTGGATCGACTTAATCGGTTTAAAACGTTTTGCAGAAAGCTATCCACATCAATTATCAGGTGGTATGAAGCAGCGCGTCGCCATCGCGCGCGCCTTGGCGAATAAACCTAAAGTGTTACTGATGGATGAACCCTTCGGTGCATTGGATGCGCAAACACGCGCGAAAATGCAGGCCTATTTACTCGAAATCTGGAAGAACATTGATATTACCGTGTTCTTTATTACCCATGATCTTGATGAAGCCATTTATCTTGCCGACCGAATCTTGGTATTAAAAGCCAACCCAGGCGAAGTGCAGGAATTGATAGAAGTACCTGTGCCACACCCGAGAAACCCAGATCAATTGCTGTCGCCAGAATTTTTGGCGACCAAAAAGCGCTTAGAAGAATTAATTCATCCACCAACAACGGATACCGACGAAGATCATCTCAACCTTATGCGCATGGTGCATGTAGATGACGACGTTGGGAGTGTTTTTTAATGCTTCAGCTTAGCCATATGACATGGGAAGAAGTAGGGGTAGCTGTTCAAGGCGGGGTTGAAACGGCCATGTTACCGATTGGCGCAACCGAGCAGCACGGCCCTCATTTAGGTTGTGGCATGGATACAGCCATTGCTCACACTCTGTGTTACGACGTTGCTAAACAAGCGGACATATTGTTATTACCGACCTTACCTTATGGCTGTTCGGTTGGTCACTCTAAACGCTGGCCCGGTACATTGGCTTTAAATCCTAAGACCTTAATTGATGTGGTCAGCGATTTAGGCGATTGGGTTGTGTCTTCAGGAATTCGGCGTTTGTTGCTAGTAAATGGACATGTCACTAACGAAGCGCCGCTGCGCTGTGCCTTAGAAATGCTGCGCGCCCGTCACGACGGATTTATGGTGGCTTTAATCAACACTGCGCAACTTTCACCCAGAGTTAAACAAGCGCATTTTGCCGATGCTAACGATTGGCACGCCAACGATGCAGAAACCGCTTTGATGATGCATTTACATCCTGAGATTGTTCGACCAGAAAAACTCGATGAAGCCGATGATCCAGATCGTACTGACGGCTGTGTTTTTAGCCATCCAGTGAATCGCACCAGTCTTAATGGCGTGACGGGACAACCGTCATTAGCCACCAAAGAAAAAGGACAAATCCTCTATCAATGGATGCAGGAGGATTTACTTGCCATCGTGCAACGGGCAACGGAAGAAGAAGCCCCTCTCAACCACAGCTATCAAAACTCGATATTCGAGCGGCTGTAACTGGATTTATGAAAGACCTATTCATTAGGTGAAATCACATGATCAACATTAAAACTGATAACGAAATCAGCGAAATTCAACAAGACCTAAAAGATAAAGGCGTGAAATATTGCATGGGAAACTATGTTGATATTCACGGTATTCCTAAAGGCAAAGTCGTTCCGATTACGCATTTACACCATATGGCACATGGTTCAGAGCTTTATACTGGCTACGCGCTTGATGGTTTAGGGCAGCAACCAAACGACGATGAAATCGCCTCAGTTCCCGATTTAGATCACATTATTCAGTTACCTTGGCAGCCAGAAATTGCTTGGATGCCAGCGGATAACACTTTGTATGGTCAGCCCTACAAGCTTAATACTCGCGTTTTATTGAAGTCGGTATTAGAGCAAGCAAAAGAAATGGGCTTTGGTATGAACTTAGGTATTGAAGCCGAAGTTTATCTATTGCGCCAAGACGAAAATGGCAAGTTGAGTGTGCCTGATCCTGACGATAAATTGAAAAAACCGTGTTACGACACGCGCGCTTTTCTAAGCAACTTTAGTTGGTTGGATAAAATGGCGACAAGCATTAATGATTTGGGGTGGGGCTTATATTCCTTCGATCATGAAGATGCTAATGGCCAGTTTGAGTTCGATTTTAACTATGCGGACGCGGTTACCAGTTGTGATCGTTTTACGTTCTTGAAATTAATGGCAAAAGAATATGCGAAGCAAGAAGGTTTGTTAGCGACCTTTATGCCAAAGCCATTTTCGAATAAAACCGGTACTGGCGCGCATTTTAATATGTCGCTGTACGATCTCGAAACGAAAGAAAACTTGTTTCAGTGTAAGCCAGCAGATGATCCTCATGGCTTAGGTTTAACGAAATTAGGCTATCAGTTTATTGCGGGTATTTTGAAACACGGGCCAGCTTTGTGTGCGGTATTTGCACCGACAGTGAACTCTTATAAGCGGTTAGTACGTCAGGGCGACATGCCTTACTTTACGTGGGCACCGGTATTTAACTCGTTTGGATCTAACAACCGCACCAACTCGGTTCGCGTACCTATGGGTGGTGGTCGTTGTGAATCGCGTAATGCTGATGGTGCAACCAATCCTTATCTTGCGGCAGCGCTAGCGCTGGCGGCGGGTTTAGAAGGCATTCGCGAGAATCTTGATCCGGGTTTACCGCAAGAAAAGAACTTGTATGAGCTAACAGAAGAAGAACGTGCAGAAAAAGGCATTGGCTTTTTACCGCGTACTTTGGATGAAGCGATTGATGCGTTTGAAGCTGATCCCTTTGTGGAGCAGGTTTTAGGCTCAGAGTTGCGCAATGAATTTATTCGCTACAAACGCGCCGAGTGGAATGAATATCATACCGCGGTGAGTGAGTGGGAAATTCAACGCTATAGCCATTTGTTTTAATGTTCTGAAAACGGCGGCGTTAATATTAACGCCGCTTTGCGAGCTAGGAGCCGCTATGGAAACAGGTAAAGACAAAGTGAGTCGTATCAGCATTTCTATGCCAGAAGCTTTGCTGGAAGGCTTAGATTTAATGGTTGCCAAGCGTGGATTTGAAAGTCGGTCGCAAGCCATATGCGATATGATTAGCCACCAGATTAACGAATACAATCAGCAGCAAGGTTCGACCGTTATGACGGGGACCGTAAATCTGGTTTATAACCATTCAACGCCCGGCTTAACGAAGAAGCTGCATGATTTGCAATACGAATATATCGATGAAGTGATCAGTAATTTAAATGTGAATCTGACTCACACCAATACATTGTCGATTATTTTAGTCCAAGGTCCCGCCGATCGGTTGAATATGATCGCCGATAAAATGACCACGCTACGAGGGGTCGTGCATGGTCGTTTATTATTAAATTCCTATCTTATTCCGCCGATCCATCCATTACCAAAGGCTTAGCCTTGTTGGCATCGTTTGGGTAAGAAAATTCTTCTTTGCTCGATAGCAATTCATACAAGGCTTGAGCAGCAGGGCCGACACTGTCCGGGTGGGCTTTTATTAAATATAAATCGGCGTAGCGAGTTGCTTCTTCTTCAAAGGGAATGACCGCTAGGTTGCCCGCAGCTATGTCTTGTTCCACCCAGTGCGATGGTAGCCAGGCAAAGGCTAAACCGCGCTTAACAATATTGACACTGGTGCTGACATGAGTAACGGTCCAACGCTGATTCGCCCCTAGCCAGCCAGAATCAACATTGCGTTTTTTACCACTGTCGCGCAGTACCACTTGGCGGTGTTCGATTAAATCGTCGTAACTAACGCGACGATTTAAGGTTTGTAGAGGATGATTAACACTCGTCACCGGAATGAATTCACAACGATAAATGTGCTGACCTTGGCGATCGGTAGGTACTTGAGCGGTTATTAATAAATCGACTTTATCGGCATCTAATAAATCATTGCCACCACTAAGAACAAATTCTTCTAGCTCGATACGCGTATGCGGATAGGATCGGGAGAATTTTTCCAATGCACAAAAAAGCTGTTCGCATGGATAAACCATATCTCGGGCGACACGCAGCAACGACTCCGTGCCGCCGCTTAAAGATGCGGCTACGCGGTCGATGCTTTCGGCTTGATCAAGTAAGCGTTCGGCGCGCATCAGTAGGGTTTTTCCTTCGGGCGTCAGAAACGCTTTGCGACCTTCCACTTCTAACAGTTGCACGCCAAGTTGCTCTTGCAGCTTGTGTACACCGTAACTAATCGTCGATTGGCTTTTATAAATAGCGTCTGCCGCTTGGGCGTAGCCACCGTGTTCAACAACTGCGCGAAACATACGCCACTGTTCAAGTGTTGTTTTCATTCTCTCACCCCTACACCAAGTTTAACGAGTGTGGCGGCATGTTTCGAAAAAGTCGAATGATTAACGTAGGACGGATTGTTCTCTAGGAGCGTTTTAACCACTTACGCACAGCGTTCCAGCGATTAACGACTAGCGCAGTAAAAATGAGCGAGCACCCGAACAGTTGGCTAGGTTCCATGCGCTCACCAAACCAAGCGGCGGCAAAAAGTGACGTCCATACGGGTTCAATAATCATAATCACCGCTGCGTGACTGGGGCTCGACATACCTTGGGCATAGGTTTGAATAAAGAAGCGAGCTGCCGTGCCTACGGTAATGCTCAGTCCTAGCCACCACCACATATTGCCAGTCCAATGATCTGGCCAAGTCTCAGTCGCGGCTGATAGGGATAGAGCGACGATGCCAACAATCGAAAGCTGAATGGCACTTAGCGCGAGTGCTGGAACATGGCTTGCCGCGCGACCATTTAAAATAAAGGTGAGTGACAGCAGCAGTGCCGAAATAAAGAAAAATAGCTGGCTCGGTTCTGGCTGGAAGCCATGTTGCAAAGACAGTAAGCCCAATCCCGTAAAAGCCAAGGGCAGGGCGATCCAGTTACTGCGGCTAATGCTATCGCGAAATAACAACCAACTTACCAGTGGTACTAACACGACCGACAAACTGGTGATAAACGAGCCTTCGCCTAAATGCTTCGCAGAAAACAAACCAATTATCCAAAATGACATGGCCGCGCCAAATAATACGCCTACGCCAGCGGAGGCCTTCCACTGTTTTTTGGTTAAACGGGTCAGCGGTTTAAAACCAGGGATGGTTAGTAATAATCCGGCGAGTAAGAAGCGCGTGCCAATAAATAGCAAGGGCGGAAACTCGGCTAACGCTTCTTTCGAAAACATCCAGCTAATGGCCGCCAATACGGTTACGAGTAACAGCAGGAGATCGGCTTTAAATAAGTTTAAAGGCTTATGTAACGAGGTAGAGTGGGACACGAAAGCTGGCCATAGTAGGGAGTATTAATACGGCGCGCAGTATTTCATAGCTGACGTGTTTTGTCTGTCAGAACTCAGCCGATTCGCAGGTGCTTTTCGGCCGAATTCGTTGGTGTGTATCGAGCCTTGTTTAAAGGATCTCTACCATTAAATCATCCGAAATAGCCTCCAACGCGTCGGCCAGATCGTGTGAATCAAACCCTTCAGGCACCCGCAGCTGAGCTTCGCTTTTAAAGATAGGCAGGGCCGACATTTCAGCGCTTTCGCAACTGGTGGTGAGTTCCAATACGTTAACGTTTAAGCGCGCTAATACTTGCGATACTTCACGAACGATCCCCGGGCGGTCGTTACCGACCACACTGAGTGTTAAATCTTTGGTGTTATTGGTATCGCCTGCGCTGTTGCTAAGTTCTGCAATAACCGAAATGCCACGACCACCGAGAGCCGATAACGCACCGATTAAACCGTTGCTGCTTTCTTCTTCAATGCCGACGCGCAAAATCCCCGCGAATTTGCCTGCCATCTGTGCCATGCGGCTTTCTAACCAGTTGCCACCATGTTCAGTAATGGTGGCGGCAAGTTGCTCAACAATACCCGGTTTGTCGTCAGCGATGACGGTTAGAACAAGAAAAGTCGACATAAGATGTCCTTACTAAAATTCAATATGTTGTCGTTATTATGGCAAGACGTTACCACAAGCGAGAAAAAATTCGCACCTAGAGTTAGCAGAAGCAAGATAGTTTCCAAACGGAGGCATTTCTCGATTGAACGGCCGTAATGGATACAGTAGCCTGTCTGGCCAACCTGATAGCGGTTGGATAACTTAAATTATTGAATATGGATTGCATCATGGATACCCGCTTCCCTCGTATAGAACGCCTACCTCCCTACGTCTTTAACGTCATCGGTGAGTTGAAAATGGCGGCGCGAGCGAGAGGCGAGGACATCATTGATATGTCCATGGGCAATCCTGATCAAGATACGCCAAAGCATATCGTCGATAAGCTGGTCGAAACCGCTCAGCGCAGCGGTACGCATCGCTACAGCCAATCCAAAGGTATTCCGCGTTTACGTCGTGCGATGGCCAACTGGTATAAGCGTAAGTTCGATGTCGATCTTGATCCCGAAACTGAAGTCATTACCACTATTGGCTCAAAAGAAGGCTTGGCGCATTTAGCATTAGCGACCTTAGGTCCTGGTGACAATGTACTGGTGCCGAACCCGTCGTACCCGATACATCCTTATGGGTTTGTGATTGCGGGTGCCGATATTCGTCATGTGCCGATGACACCGGATACTAACTTTTTTGAAGAGCTGGAAAAGGCGATCAAAACAACCTGGCCTCGCCCGAAAATGTTGGTGCTTAACTTTCCCGGTAACCCGACGGCAGAATGCGTCGAACTCGAGTTCTTCGAAAAAGTCGTTGCTATGTGCAAAGAATACGAAATTTGGCTAGTCCAAGATCTTGCTTACGCCGATATCGTGTTCGACGGTTATCAGCCGCCATCCGTACTGCAAGTGCCGGGAGCCAAGGATATTGCGGTTGAGTTTTACTCGTTATCCAAGAGTTACAACATGCCCGGTTGGCGCGTTGGCTTCTGTTGTGGCAATAAAGACCTAATTTATGCGCTCGCAAGGATTAAGTCCTATTTAGATTATGGTACATTTACACCTGTCCAAGTTGCTGCGATTGCTGCCTTGGAAGGTGACCAGTCGGTAGTGACTGAAATATGCGAGATGTACCGTGAGCGTCGTGACGTTCTCTGTAAGGGGCTGAACGATGCTGGTTGGGCGGTAAAACCTCCAAAAGCAACCATGTTCGTCTGGGCGCAGATTCCCCCAGCGTATCGCGATATGGGTTCCCTTGAATTCAGTAAAAAGCTGCTTATGGAAGCAGGTGTTGCGGTGTCGCCAGGCATAGGCTTCGGTGAATACGGCGATGATCATGTGCGTTTTGCACTGATCGAAAATGAACAACGAACCCGTCAGGCACTTCGAGGCATTCGCCAGATGTTGCGTAAAGACGGCGTTGCACAGGCTTAAAAGCCACGCAACTAACCAATATGAATGGAAGCCTACGCCTTTATGGCTAAGGTAGGCTTTAGAAATAATTGAACGACAATCTCTAGGAGAGACGACCTTGAAACCGGTAAAAGTAGGTATCTGTGGTTTAGGTACTGTAGGTGGTGGCACCTTCAACGTACTTAGCAAAAATGCAAACGACATTGCACGCCGGGCAGGTCGCGAAATTATTATCGCGCAAGTGGCAACACGTCACCCAAACCCAAATGTTGATACCGGTGATGTAGCCGTTACCGATAACGTGATGGATGTTATTAATAATCCAGAAATCGACATCGTTATCGAATTGATTGGTGGTTACACCATCGCCAAAGAAGTGGTTTTGGGTGCCATTGCCAACGGCAAGCACGTCGTTACCGCTAATAAAGCTTTGATTGCAGTACACGGTGCGGAGATTTTTGCTGCTGCGGAAGCGAAGGGCGTTTCTGTAATGTACGAAGCGGCCGTTGCTGGTGGTATTCCCATCATCAAAGCGATTCGCGAAGGTTTAGCGGCAAACCGGATTAACTGGTTGGCAGGTATCATTAATGGTACTGGTAACTTCATCCTAACCGAAATGCGCGACAAAGGTCGTGACTTTGCCGATGTGCTGAAAGAAGCACAAGAACTTGGCTATGCCGAAGCAGACCCAACGTTCGACGTTGAAGGTATTGATGCGGCGCACAAGCTAACGATTTTGGCGTCTATTGCCTACGGTATTCCGTTGCAATTTGAGCGTTGTTACACCGAAGGCATCAGCAAAATCACTCAAGAAGACGTTGAGTACGCTGATGAACTAGGCTACCGCATTAAGCATTTAGGTATCAGCCGTCGTGGTGAAAATGGTATCGACTTGCGCGTTCACCCAACCATGATTCCTGTGGCACGTCCGATTGCTAAAGTAGACGGCGTGTTGAACGCAGTTATGGTGAATGGCGATGCGGTTGGCGACACGCTGTATGTTGGCGCAGGCGCGGGCGCGGGTCCTACTGCTTCTGCTGTGGTCGCTGATGTCATCGACTTAGCACGTACTATGGATGCACCGGCAACTGCAGCGGTTAATCACCTTGCATTCGACACCATCGAAAAGACGTATGTCCTGCCGATTGAAGATGTAGAAACAGCCTATTACTTGCGCATTCAAGTGCAAGATAAGACTGGTGTTTTGGCGAGCGTGGCAACTATTTTGAGTGAGCGTGGTATTAATATCGAAGCCATCATTCAGAAAGAACCAAAAGCAGAAGACGACGTTGCGCAGATTATTCTTCTGACGCACCGCATTGTTGAACGCGATATGAACGCTGCGATTCTGGCTATTGAAAGTTTGCCTAGCACGGTCGGGGAAGTGACCCGTATTCGTGTTGAGCAGCTCGACTGATTTGATCGCGGGTTGTAACAAAAACGGAGCTAATAGCTCCGTTTTTGCGTTATAGGTGTAGCGGTCGAAAATAGCGCTTATTAGGACATATTGAGCGAAATTTAATGCTCCAGTCTTGTCACCAATACTTATCTAGGGCTATCGTCGTTTTTCATTTATCAAGGAGGAAATGCTATGCCAGCACATGCGATTGTTGTTTTATGCCCTAAACGTCCTGATCTTTTTGGGCAGCCAGTATTAGGTCACGTTGCCTGGGGTTTTGAGTTGCCAACTCACGAATGGGTCATTGGCGCAGTTGAAGGTGACGGCTGGAAACATGGTAATGGCGTCAATGGTTTTTGGTCGCGTAAAGTACCGAGTTTAAATCACGCGCTGCAGCATTTCGCGCATATGCAATATCAAGATGCGGAATATAACTACGTTAAAATATTGAGAGTTACCGATAATGTATTCCCTGATCCTGATGGCGCATTACACGTAATGAAGTGGGTCAGTGGTCAAAAATACGAACTCTTCGGCCGCAATTGTATGAACTCTGCTTACGATATTTTGCGCGCGTTTTCTCGTGGTGGAAACTTCAATGGCAAGATATTGCCAACACCTGATTTAAACTGGATCCCTAACGGTTGGTACAACGAAATTAAAGTACCAGATTCTGATTTTCGCTACTTACCGACGCCGACTGAATTGGTCCATGCTTTTGGTACCAGTAATGATGCAGCTGATGATGTTATGGCTGACATGGCGGCCACATGCCCCGATTGGCGTAATGTAGATAGCGATGACTTCTTAGCGATTGATGCCAGCGCAACAGAAGCTGCGGATAAAGCAGCCGTAAATGTTGCTGAGCCGACAGCGGAGACAACAGACTAAGCAGATCTTGATTTGGCCTAGGTTAACATCAATTATTAAAATGCTTAGCTGAATACCCATTGATATGATGAATGATGCGAGGAGTAAGGCTATAATCCTGCGCATCAGTCGTCTTATTAGTGGTACTTCATGAACATTGATCGCATAGATCTTAATCTTCTCGTGTATCTCGATGTATTGCTGCGCGAAGGTAGCGTTACGCGTGCGGCGCAGCAACTCGGTATCACTCAGCCAGCCATGAGTAACGGCTTACGCCGCTTGCGCGATGTATTTGGTGATCCTTTGCTGGTGCGTACATCCGATGGCATGACGCCAACGCAAAGGGCGCAAGAGTTACAGCCTGTCATCCGCAAAGCCTTAGGTGAGTTAGAAGCCGCCTTACAGCCGTTAGAAGAATTCGATGCCATGGTTAGTCATCGCGTATTCCGTATCATGGTGAGCGATTACGCTGAATCGACACTTGTGCCTGAGTTAGTTAAGCGCCTGCGTACCGACGCCCCGGATATTATTCTCGACGTGCTCACGCCATCGGATGTGACATTTAAGGATGTAGAGGCCGGTAAAATCGACATGGCAATTAACCGTTTTGATGAAATGCCACAGTCATTTCACCAAATGACATTATGGAAAGATGATTTTGTCTGTCTGGTAAATCCAGATCATCCACTATCTTCGAACTTTAATCTGGAAGCCTATTTGGCTAGCAAGCATATCTGGGTGAGCAAAACGGGTATGGGCGCAGGTGTTGGTATTGATCCAGAAAAAGTTGTGCGGCTAGGTTGGGTAGATAATGCGTTATCGAAGTTGGGCCACAAGCGCAAAATTTCGGTATTTACGCGTCATTATCAAATGCCGGCTTTACTGGCCTTGAATAACGACCTAGTGGCAACTCTTCCGCGCAAAGTGGCAGAGATGCAGGCGGAATCCGCCGCCTTATTAGTGAAAGAGCCGCCATTTTCCATTCCTGCTTTTGAGCTGAAAATGGCGTGGTCACCGTTATTGCAACATCATCAAGCGCATCGTTGGTTACGCCGCATAATTGTGGATGTTGCCCAGCACTGCTAATGGCGAGTACATCTTGATCATTATCAAGATACCTTGAGGCTGCATTCTTTACACTATGACTCTTTGTCATAGCCCGAGAGGTGCAGCCATGTCGATGATACTGCTTGATTATCCTAAACTCGCCCAAGACTTCATGAACCGTGAACATGAAACCTTTGTTAACCTCATGATCGACGCGGAAGACGCGCTGCTTATGGGTCGTTTTACCGTGCAACATTTTCGCCGTTTAGTGCAGCATAGCCAAGAGCATTTCGCGCACGAAGAGCGTGAAATGCTCGCCTATCATTTCCCAGCATACCCAATGCATAAGCAAGAACATGAACGCGTGTTGGCGACCATGATTAGCCTACTTGAAGGCTATGAAGATGATCAGAATATTTTGCCGTTACTTAACTATGTGCAAGAAGTACTCCCAGATTGGTTTGCGGGGCATATCACCAGCATGGATAAAGTAACCGCTGAGTTTCTAGCTCGCCAGAAGATTTCTGCAGCCTAAGCGCTTCAGCGCGCGTCGCGATTTTTCGTTATAATCTGCGCCAGTAGACAACAGAGCCAGTGTGACACTGGCTCAAGCGCGCAGGTATTGTATGTTCAGTAAAACTTCCATTCGTTTAAATAAATACATCAGCGAAAGCGGCATTTGTTCGCGCCGTGATGCCGACCGCTTTATTGAGCAGGGCAGTGTGTTTATTAATGGTCGTCGTGCCACGATTGGGGATCAAGTCGGTGCTGGCGACGAAGTGAAAGTAAATGGTCAACTGATTGAGCCGCGCGAAGAAGATCAGCTGGTATTTATTGCCTTAAATAAACCCGTAGGCATTGTCAGTACGACTGAAAGTACCGAAGTTAATAATATTGTCGATTTTGTTGCGCACAGCGTGCGGATTTTCCCGATTGGACGCTTAGATAAAGACTCTCAAGGTTTAATTTTTCTTACCAGTAATGGCGACCTAGTTAATAAAATTCTACGCGCCGGTAATAACCATGAAAAAGAATATTTAGTCACGGTTAACCGCCCAATTACCGATGACTTTATTGACGGTATGAGTGCCGGTGTTCCTATCCTTGGCACAAAAACGAAAAAGTGTAAGGTCGTTAAAGAAGCCGCTAACGTATTTCGCATTACATTAGTGCAGGGGCTTAATCGACAAATTCGCCGTATGTGTGAATTTTTTGATTACGATGTGATTAAGCTTGAGCGTGTCAGTATTATGAATGTCACCCTCAAAGGCTTGCCAGTGGGTGAGTGGCGCGACCTAACAGAAAAGGAACTGGCGGTACTATTTAAAGCCATCGAGAGCTCTTCATCTGAGGCGCCTAATCCAAATGCTGCTAAGCGCAAGTCGCCACGCGCTATGCCAAGCGCGCCATCGGATGGAAAACCAAAGCGTGTTGCTGGCAGTGCGAAGAAGCCACCGGGGGCTAAACCCGTAAGCGCCAAAGAAACCTACGCGAAAACGAAAGCGAAACCAAAAACCCGTAAAGAAGCCAATATGATGGGTGCTAAAGCAGGTGGCTATCAGGGTAAAACCGGAGGGGCGAAAACCTCTCGGCCTAATAAATCAAAAGGGCGCTGATCATAAACCAAAGGGCGATGATTGCGCCCTTATTGCTATTCTCTGCTCATCGCCATAGTCGCGACTTAACGCTGACGTAAACTCAAGGTTAACGAGTGGCTCTCATTGGGTTGCAGTGTTACGTAGTCATGCAGGGCATTGGCACTTTCCACGCAAAACATACGTTGCCATGCATCATGCGGAAATTGGCTTAAGCGTTTCGATTTTTCTACCCACGGATTCCAAACCACGGCACTCGCACTGTTACAGTTAAGTTCTAGCGTTTGTTCTGGCGTTACTAATGTTTGTAACGGGCCTGCAGTGTAAATGCGATCCGTTTCTTCACTAAAGTGAATGTCGCCTCGTTGTTGCTTCTCTGACCAGTCGTCTAGCGCATCAACATAGGCCAAGCCGTGAAATCCTTGCACGCGGGTTGCGCTAATATCGCTCGTGGGAAAATAGGTATGCAGCGCTTGAGAAAAGCTAACCGCTTGATCACCCGCTAGAGTAATTAAATTCACTGTTAAGCCTGATTTAGTAAAGGTAAATACAATTGTTGCTGTAGCGCCCCCAGACCAAACTTGGCTATCAACTTCTGGTAGCTCTAAAGTGAGTTCAACCGCATCGCTTGATTCGTTGACTGCAGTTAGCTGCCAATCAACCGCACGCGCTATGCCGTGTGCAGGAGCTGAGTGCGGATCAAGAATAAACTCTTGAACCTTATCTGGGTTTCTATCTGGATTACCAAACCAAGGCCAGCACACGGGGATGCCGCCACGTACCGATACGCCTTTACGAAATTCTGCTGTTTCACTTAGCCATAACCAGTCGTTCTTATCATTGGGCTTAAAGCTGAGCAGATGTGCGCCTTGTAGCAATAGATCGGCGCTGAAAAATGGGTGTCGAACTTGGATGCAATCGAGCTCTCCGTACTGAACCTTCTTGGTAAACACCGTGCGTTGCAGAGTTTGTGTCTGTTGTGAGGATGTCATTACATGCTCCAGAGTTGGTCGATAGTCGTAGCTTACAGCAAAGGTGTTGGAGCAAGAAACCGGAGTTGATCCAATTATAAATGCGAGTAAGCTACTCGAAAATAGATTGTGGCCAATATGAATAAACACGCTTTAAAAGACGCCTTGCTAGCAGCACTAGACGCAGAGATCAACGCGGCGCTCTCGTCTGCGAGTACCGCGCATGCGACGGCCTCCGATGCTAATAATAAGCCAGAGAATAAGTACGATACCTTGGCTTTAGAGGCTGCCTATCTCGCTCATGGACAGTCGGAGCGCATACTCGAATTGCAGCAGCGTCGTATTCAGCTCGCGCGCTGGCCGATTCCTGTTATCGAGCAAGACGACGTCATTCGCTTGGGCGCGTGCATTACTTTAATTGCTGATGATGATACTGAGCGCACCGTATTCATTGCACCGGTCGGTGGCCACCAGATAGAAAGCCATAGCATTAAGATACTTGTGGTCAGTCCTGATACGCCTTTGGCGAAAGTCTTGATCGGGAAGAGTTTAGATGACGAAGCGGCTTTAACCTTGAGTGGTCGTAAGCAAAATTGGCAAATCACAGACATCAATTAGACAGTTTGCATCTTCTTCAAAGTCTGGCATTATCGGACTACATCAAAGTCTGGCATTATCGGACTACATCAAAATAGCACTACAATAGACAGCTATTTATCTTTTATACGGAAGTAAGGAAAGTACATGGAATGGTATATCGAAGCCCTATCAAAATACGCTGATTTTTCTGGTCGTTCACGTCGTAGAGAGTATTGGTATTTTCACTTATTTAATCTGATTATCTCCATTATTCTTTTCGGTATGAGTGTCTCTTTGGTCAATGTTACTGGCATTGCGGTGTTGGGTTTTTTGTATTTCCTTTATAGCTTATTTATTTTCATTCCATCGTTGGCGTTAATAGTACGACGCTTACACGATACAGGTAGAAGTGGTTGGTGGTTTCTTATTTTCCTCGTTCCTATTATTGGCGCGATTATCTTATTGATATTCACGGTTACGGATAGTAACGAAGGTGATAATAAATACGGTGCATCACCTAAATTATATTGAGGACGTAACATGACATACGAACGCATTATGGGTTTGAACGTTATTGATGATGCAGAATATCAAAAATATCGTGCAGGAATGGAACCAATTTTGAATTCGATGGGCGGTGCATTTGGCTTTGATTTTCGGGTATCGGAAGTGCTGCGTTCTAAGTCGACTGATCCAATTAATCGAGTATTTACCATCGACTTCCCTAGCGAGGAGGTCATGAATCAGTTTTTTTCTCATCCTGATTACTTGATTTTGAAGGAACAGTATTTGGATCATGCGGTTAATAGTCGAACCATTATTTCTATGCATAAAAAAAGCGACTAAAAAGTCGCTTTTTTTATTGAGTGTGATTAGCTAATAAAGCTCTGCCAAGCCAGCAGTAAATCTTCTAGGTCATCTAAGCCGCAGCCTGAGATAGACTCATCTTCATAGATGGTAAGTCCTTCTTCAGCATAATCTAGCCCGTCTTCTGTCGTCTGTTCATTGATTCCGTTATGCATTTCGCTGATATCGGCTTCATCGCGATTAAGGATCAACTGAAAGCGACGACTTTTTACTTCGTATTTTTCACGGGTTCCTGTCTTTAACTCGTCGATAATATCCAGTAGCTGCTGCAACTTAACAATATCAGTGCCGATTTCGCTATTAAGCCAGTTGGCGGTTGTTTCTTGGCCCATATCCAAACTTAACGACGGGTGGCCGTGGTCATCATAGGTAAACTCGTAATCCATGCTGTGTGCTCGATAATTCGCGTTGAAAAGGTCTAGCGGGAAGGACTAAGCCCCTTATTTGCTTAGCAAACAAGGGGCTTTAATTAGGTTTAAATACGTATTTCTATTAATCAGTCTTCCGATACGTCTTCGCCACCGGCCAACGGCCAGCCGCCTAAATCTTTATAACGATTGACGATAAAGCAAAATAATTCAGCCGTTTTGAACGTATCGTAAGCAGCGCTATGAGCAGCACTATTATCGAAATCAATGCCTGCAGTAATACAGGATTTAGCCAGTACGGTTTGCCCAAGCGAAATTGCCGCAATAGACGCTGTATCGAACGATGAAAACGGATGAAATGGATCGCGCTTAATATCGTTACGGGCAATTGCTGCTCGCAAGAAACCATGATCGAAATGGGCATTGTGACCTACCAATACGGCACGGTTACAACCGGCGGCTTTTACTTCGCGGCGAATCACCTGGAACATTTCAGTTAGCGCTTCGATTTCAAACTCTGCATCACGTTCAGGGTCGAACGGATCAATACCGGTAAAATCCAGTGCTTCCTTTTCTAAGTTAGCACCATCGAACGGGTGAATATTCGCACTTAACGTTTCGTTTGGGTGCAAATAGCCATCATCATCCATGCGCAAGGTCACCATTGCGATTTCCAATAGGGCATCAGTGTCGGCATTAAAACCACCGGTTTCCACATCAACCACCACAGGTAAAAATCCGCGGAAGCGTTGCGCCATCGGTGACTTTTCTTGCTTGTCTTCAGTACCGCTCATGTGTTGCCCTTACTATTAGTCGAGTTTCCAGCGCAATGTTTCACCCGCGCGCAGTGGAATAATTACATCATTGCCAAATGGCATTTCAGACGGTGCTAGCCACGATTCTTTTACTAGCGTGATGGTATCTTGGTTTCGAGGCAGACCGTAATAATCGGGGCCGAAATGGCTCGCAAAGCCTTCGAGTTTATCCAGTGCACCTAAGTCTTCAAAAATCTCTGCGTACAATTCAATCGCAGCGTAGGCACTAAAACAACCGGCGCAGCCGCACGCAGACTCTTTCGCGCCTTTGGCATGTGGAGCGCTGTCTGTACCCAAAAAGAACTTATTGCTACCACTAACAACCGCATCTTGCAGAGCTTGCTGGTGGATGTTGCGCTTCAAAATAGGTAAGCAGAATAGGTGAGGGCGAATACCACCCACTAACATATGGTTGCGGTTATACGCCAAATGCTGCGGCGTAATCGTGGCAGCAACGTTAGCGCCTTGGCTAAGGACAAATTCCGCGGCTTCTTTGGTGGTGATGTGCTCAACCACTACTTTGAGTTTAGGATGACGACTCATCAGTGGCGCCAAAATCGTATCGAGGAATTCTTTTTCGCGATCAAAAATATCAACGTGGTTTTGGGTAACTTCACCATGCACCAGTAAACGGATATCGCATTCGGTGAGCACGTCGGCCAGCTCATCAAGCTTGCCTAAATCAGTAACACCCGACGCCGAGTTGGTGGTTGCGCCAGCCGGGTAGAGCTTTACCGCAACAATATGACCAGCCGCTTTGGCTGCACGAATCATATCGGGAGTGGTCTTGTCGGTAAGATACAACACCATCAGCGGATCAAACGTTGAACCCTTTGGCGCCTGCGCCAAGATGCGCGCGCGATACTCCAGCGCTTGCTCGGCGTTCATAACGGGTGGGTTAAGGTTCGGCATAATGATGGCGCGCTGCATTACCCGAGCGGTTGCGGGCACGGTGTGCTGTAACACAGCGCCATCGCGAACATGCAAATGCCAGTCATCGGGGCGGGTAATGGTCAGACGTTCCGTCATAGAGTAGTAACCTTGGCTAGAATGAAAATAGACGCCCAAGTGAATAATGGCTTGCGACGTGTGGATTGAGGGCATTGTACCGAATTTGTGGCGAAAGCACGGCATACCGGTTTAATTTTTCTTAGCTTTGGCCGATAACCTCACTAATAACCGAATACAGGACGCCATGACGTTGAACTCCAATCGGCCATTTATAGCCATGATCACGCTTATTCTCTGGGCTGCCAAAGTCTCATCTGGCCCAGCGTTAAGCTATGGCGGCAACGTGGACACTACCATGTGGATGCTCAGTGGATCGGTATTCGAATGCCGCTTTGAGCAACCGATTCCTGATTACGGCCGTGCCGTGTTTAATCATACCGCGGGCGAAGACGTCACGTTCCAGCTAGAAACCAATCGTAATCTAATGGCCTATAGTAAGGCGCAAATCAGCTTGAATCCGCCTCCATGGCAGCCATCAGGACCGAGTGAATCGCTGGGCTCGGCTGCCATTGTTAAAGATCAGCCTAACTTAAGCCTAGATGCCGAACGCACCAATCAGTTTTTACACGCCTTACTCGAAGGCAAATGGCCGACCATTACGCACAAAACCTTCTACGACCAAGATCGTTTTGTACAAGTGCATGTGTCAGCGATTCGATTTGATAAATACTATCAAGACTATATTCGCTGCGTTAATCAGCTGTTGCCGATGAATTTTGAGCAAGTCGCACGCTCAAAAGTACACTTTAAAATAGGGCAGAGCGAGATCGATCCGAAAGACACCGACATGCTCAATCGCATTGTGTTTTATATAAAACACGACCCGCGCGTATTTGCCGTGTATCTCGATGGCCACTCCGACAATATTGGCCGCCGCTACGACAACCGCCAAACCTCGAAGCTGCGGGTCGAAAGTGTAGAGCGCTATTTTATTAAGCAGGGTATTAGCCCAGATATGATCACCACCCGTTTTCACGGCGATCGCTACCCAGTAGCCGATAACAGAACCGCCAAAGGTCGTGCCGAAAACCGCCGAGTGACCATTCGTCTAGAGTTGCGCGAAGACATGCCCATCCCCGACGACCTATTGTTCAAACTGCCAGAAGACGCCACCGTTTTGCCACGTTAAGCCAGTAACAGCCCCAGTCAGCGTGCCATTTGAGCCGTATAAATAACGCTCACTTGGCGTAAGGCCTCGCAATCAGTACAATATGCCCCCTTTGAATTCCTCGCGTTGGCCAACTTAGTTGATCAGCGCCGTTAACCATCCTGGAGATACCCATGTCAGACATCAAAAAAGTGGTGCTGGCGTATTCCGGCGGCCTAGACACCTCCGTAATCGCTAAGTGGCTACAAACTGAATACAACTGTGAAGTAGTAACCTTTACGGCAGACTTGGGTCAGGGCGAAGAAGTTGAACCAGCACGCGCAAAAGCTGAAGCACTGGGCATTAAAGAAATCTTCATCGACGACCTACGTGAAGAATTCGCTCGCGACTTCGTATTCCCAATGTTCCGCGCTAACACCATCTATGAAGGTGAGTATCTGCTAGGTACATCGATCGCGCGTCCATTAATCGCCAAGCGTTTGATCGAAATCGCTAACGAAACTGGTGCAGATGCCATTGCTCACGGCGCGACCGGTAAAGGCAACGACCAAGTACGTTTTGAACTGGGTGCCTATGCACTGAAGCCAGGCGTAAAAGTGATTGCTCCTTGGCGCGAGTGGGACTTAACGTCTCGTGAAACCTTGATGGCCTACTGCGCAGAGCACGACATCAAAGTAGAAAACAAAGCCGGTAAGAAATCGCCATACTCAATGGATGCTAACCTGCTGCACATCTCTTACGAAGGCGACATCCTAGAAAACCCATGGAACGAACCAGAAGAAGACATGTGGTTGTGGTCTGTTTCTCCTGAGAATGCTCCGGACGAAGCGGCCTACATCACACTAACTTTCAAAAATGGCGACCCTGTAGCCATCGACGGCGTTGATAAATCACCAGCGACCATCATGGAAGAACTGAACAAGCTTGCTGGCGCACACGGCATTGGCCGCGTCGACATCGTAGAAAACCGCTACGTCGGCATGAAAGCCCGTGGCTGTTACGAAACCCCAGCCGGTACGGTATTGCTAAAAGCACACCGTGCGATTGAATCCATTACTCTGGATCGCGAAGCAGCTCACCTAAAAGACGAACTGATGCCACGTTACGCTAACCTGATTTACAACGGTTACTGGTGGTCACCAGAGCGCAAAATGCTGCAAGCCGCCATCGACGAAACCCAAGACGTGGTTAACGGCGACGTGCGCGTGAAACTGTATAAAGGCAACGTGATTGTTGTTGGCCGTCGTTCAGACGATACCTTGTTCGACGAAAAAATCGCCACCTTCGAAGACGATGCTGGCGCTTACGACCAGAAAGACGCAGCAGGCTTTATTAAGCTAAACGCATTGCGTTTACGCACTGCCGCGAAAAAAGGCCGTAGCTTTTTGAAGTAAGATTCAAAAGGTCAAAGCATAAAAAACCCGCTGCGGCGGGTTTTTTTGTGGGCGTTCGAATAGCGCTAAATTAATTGATAGGTTTGTAGCTTATATACAGTATATTTTTACTAATGCAGCAATATAGGCACACTTTACAAATTCAGTTGCACGCTTTGACCCTGAGTGCTAGCTTATTTTCCCATCAAATCAGCCAGTTACAAACTTGGTTTACAAGTTAGTGTGCCAAGAGAACTGAAATAGTATGCTGGCACACTTTCACCGAATGGATTGCAGATGTAATGGAGTATTTCCCTTTTAAATCAATGATTTATGATGCTGGTGGAACTTTGTCAAAACCGGCAAAGTGTGCCGGCATACTATTACGCTGTTAATCACTGCCGCCAGTACTACACATGAGGATCAAACATGACACCAGCTCAAGTCCTTACTCTAATAGGCCTTCTTTGCATCACAGCGGGTAGCATTGCCGCAGCGCTTGGTTCACCGAGCCCCAAATATGGTAAAGATGGATCGGTTAGCCTCGCGGGTGAGCCAGACAAAGCCAAACGGGTGGCAATTTATCGGTGGCAGAAGAATTTTCGTTACTTTCTATTTCTCGTTGCTTTCGGTGCTGCTCTACAGGCGGTAGCGATGTTTCTACCGTAAATAAATGGCGGTTAACAAGCGGTTGTAGGTTCGCCGCACAAAAAACGTGCGGCTGCGACGGCTTACGCTTCGCTCCAGCCGCGCCTAAACCGGGCGTTATGTGCACTTACGAGGTAGTAAATGAGTTCAGATGAAAACGAAGAATATGGAGCGATTCTTGTTGATACCTCTATATTTGATGCGCATGGATTAAAGCTTGAAAAGGGCTTGCTTGGAAAACTTAGGCAATTCAAAGATAGCGATATAGATTATCTATTGCCTGATGTCATAAAAGGTGAAGTCAAAAGTCACTTGGAAAAGAAGGTTAAAAGTGCCAGAGCATCCTTAGAAAAAGCTCTAAATGATGCTGGGGATCATCTTTTTTTCGAAGGTAGCGAGCTTAATGATGCTAAATCTATTTTAATAGATAGCAATGAAATCGAGGGGATTGCAGAAAGTCGAGTTGATAAATTTATCGCGAACTCAGGTGCTTTGGTACTAGAGTGTGGTGACTATGTATCTGTATCAGAGCTATTACAGCAGTACTTCAAAAACGAACCTCCTTTCGCCGAAACTGGAAAAAAGAAAAACGAATTTCCTGATGCTATTGTTCTACTGGCAACAGAAGCATGGGCTCAAAAAAATGACATTAGAGTATTAGCTGTAGCGCGTGATGGCGATTGGAATAACTATTGTGAAAACTCAGATAACATTGATTACACTGAGGACTTTGCAGACGCTCTAAGTAAATTCAACAAAGCTACAGCTCCTTTTGCCTTCTTGTCTCTATTGATAGAGAAATTAGAGGAAGAGGATGATGATGCGGCAGACTTCATTGAAAAAATTCATAATGGTGTAGCAAATTATTTCGATGGTTTTACACCAGATCAAGAAGCAGACTCTTTTCACTATTGGGAACCAGATGGATGCCATGGTTGGTTAAATGATTTCGAGTTAGCTGATAAAAACTTTAAAATAGTAGATCATGCAGAAGATTACATTGTCCTAGAAGTAAGTGCCAATATTACGGTTGAAGTTGAAGGTGAATTTTCGCTATCTCAGTACGACTCAATAGATCGCGATTATGTTTACATTGGTGGTGTTACAGTTACAGTTGAAGAAGAGTTTACTTCTGAAATATTAGTTACAGTTTATGGCGATTTAACAGGCCCGCTTTCAGACCTCGATGTCGAAGATATTGAAGTTGTTAATCCTATAACTTCAGTGAATTTTGGTACATTAGAGCCTGATTATGGCGATTACGATTAAAAAGCACATAACAAGTTGCTGCACTCGGAAAAATTACTCGCTGCGCTCCTAATTTTCCGGTGAGCAAGGCGTTATGTGTAAATGAGTATGGAAGAGAAACACGGAGCAATTTGGATAAAGATTGAAGTCGATGGAGTCGCGCAAGTCGCCTTCGAGCATTACTTTCCTAGCATCCAAAAGCTACATGTAATTTATGAGCAGGCTAATGGCACGTTTTTGCCATATTCATTCGTGCCAAAAAGTGACCCTCAGTGGCGGCTACCCTTGTGGTCACAAGAGAATGAAAAGGCCATGATGCCAACTTTAGAGTCGGCAAAAGAGTATTTAAAACACTATGCCATGTAAAACACATAACAAGCCGCTCAAATTCGTTCCGGCAACAAAAAGCGTGGCCTCCACCGGACTCGCTGACGCTCACCGTTTAGCGGGGCGTTATGCATCAGAATAATCAGGAAAAAATATGTTAAGAGGACCATTACGATCAACGATAGAGCTGACTTATCTATGTAATCAACGTTGCCAATATTGTTATAACCCCCATCATGAAGGAGGGTTTATATCGAAGGATACGTTTTACAAGTCGGCTGATGAATTTATAGATAGTGGTGTCTTTTGTGTTTCTTTGGCCGGAGGGGAGCCAATGTTACACCCTGATTTTTTTGAGTTTTATGATTACCTTGCTGACAATTGTTTTGAACCCCCAATAATATTAACCAATGGATCTGTACAAACCGATACAGATATAGAACATATAAAAAATAGAGCCAAACTTCATGATGTTAGAATCCAGGTTTCTTTAGATTCATTAACTCCGATTGAAGGAATGCAAAATAAGAATATTGGAAAAACCATTAACTTTATAGAGCAATTGATTGAGGCTGGAATAAAACCGAGCGTAGGCACTGTGATTACACGCCTAAATATAGAGCTTATTCCAGATATAATTTATAAATTTAAAGGCAAAGTACGTGCGTATCACTTGATGGCACCTCAAAAATTCTTTCATACGAAAGATTTCATAGAATCAACACAACCTTCACTCGAGCAAGTTGAAAATATTAAGGGTGTTATAAAACAATTAAGTCTCTTGTATCATGTCGAAATTGAAGGTGGATTTGATGAGTCTGAGCTAGAAAACATAGATTCTAGCGGATGTCATTCGTGTATAGGGTGTGCAGCAGGGCATACTAAAGGTGTTATTGATCCAGATGGAAATGTATTGGCATGTGAAATCATTCCAAGCATAACTCTAGGTAATATAACAAACACATCGCTGTCAAACATTTGGAATGGAGAAAAAGCTAAATACATTAGAGCGCTGGATTTTCCAATTTGCCATGATTTGAAAGCAATTTCATCCGTAAAGCGAATAATCGATAATATTTGACAGCAGGAGTATGTATGAAATTTGAGTTATACCTAGATGATATTAACAGGGATATATTTAGCAAGCCTACGACACTAAACTCTGGCTGGAAGAAAATATATAGCGACGTTACAGCTGATCCCATTCGCCCTAAGCCATCAGATGATGCAGCTAGCTTCAATTGGAAAGTGAAGATGCACTTTAGAAGAGAAGACTTTGGTGGCCTTTTTTACGACGGGACGAACAATAGAGTATTCAAACTTGATGATGAGGCTTTCGAGGCTCTTGGTGTGCTCTGGGTTATGCGAAAAACTTCCGACTACTCCAAAATAGCAGGTGATAAAAAACTTAGTGAATTAATTAAGCTGCTGGAGAAAAGCGACTTGATTGAGTATGCATAACAAGGCGCTGCTGTCGGACAATTTTTACGCTGCGCTCCAAAATTGCCGCAGAGCGCGGCGCTATATCGGTTGGGCCTCATGAACGATATTGATCTCGAAAAGTTTAAAATTTTATATGAACACCAAAAAAATCAATTTGAAAAAGAAATTGAGCGATTTCGCCGTCTTGAGGAAAAAGCAACAAAGTACTTTGGATCTATGACAATTGCAGTGGGCGGCTATCTATTTCTAGCAAGATGGGCCATGGAGAATATAATTCCCCCCAAAAATATGATTGACTGGCTTGTTATTATATCGATGGCTATAACATTTATTTCCTTTATGTCCTCATGGAGCTTTTCCTTCAGAGCAACCAGATTATCAGACATAATCAGAATGCCATCTAACGGGTATCTTATAGATTACTTCTCTGATAATGAGAGGGGGGTGGTTCTGCTTGGTCTGTCAAGGAAATACTCGGAAGCGATAGTTGAAATAGAGGGAAAATACAAGGAAAAGCTTGTCCTTGTAAGAAAAACTTATTCGGAAATAACCTTTACCGCATGGGTATTATCTATATCTGTCATCCTGATTTGTGTAAGCCAATGGAGTAACTAAAATGACTGAAGAAAATAGCAATAAATCACCTAAACAAGAAAAGCCGGAAAAACCAGCCGAAGTTGAGGCTCCGCCACTGGAGCTGACCATGGAAAGCGACGAGCCACCTATCAAAAAAAATATCAATCCAGAAAGGAAAAAATAGATACAACTACCCAAGGGACAATAAAAAAGACAGTCAAGATAAGAGAGTAAATAATAAATAAGACAGTCAAGATAAGAGAGTAGCCTGCAATTCAATCTTTTAAATTTTCGCGACAAGATTTTATTGGTACTGTAGGAGATTGCGGCAGACTTTTAGGTGATATTGCTTAATATTAGCGATTTTTAGGCGAGATTAAATCTCAGAAGGCTTCTGAATTAGGATGGGGTGTTGAATCAGATTGTCGAGGTTACGAAAGCCTTAATTTGCAGGCTTGAATTCCCGCTGTTCGTCGTCGTTCTCTTTGTTTATCCCAAAAACAACTGATTTTTGATTTCACTTCATTGACAGCGCCAACGACGCCTTTGAATTCTGATTCAAAATTCTGGGTAATATAGAGCCAGTGTTCTGCATCAATACCTAATCGATTCATAATTGCGGGTTCAGCTTCAGAAATGGATCCTCGTTTACCTTCTCTGATTTGGCGGCCAGTCCACAAATTGTAGGGAACAATTTGCACAGCCTTTAGGCTGCCCGAAGGGTGAGTCTCATGGACGAGACGAATGATTCGACTAATTCTAAATAGTCCGTCAGGCGCATTGGTATGCCCTCTGGCATATCCTGTTTAGGGTTTCCGGCAAAGTTGAGAAGTTCAGGTACTTGTTGCTGGGGATGGTTGGGGGAGTAGGCTTCTTTTGCTTTCTCAGCACGTTTTTTCACCGATGTATGCTTAGATTCTTCCGGTGTCTTTGCCATGGCAGCGCGCACTGGATTTAAATCGACGTAAGCCATACATGCGGTTAGAGCTTTTTCATCCAGCAAGGCTTGGGATTTAAATCGGCCTTCCCAGAAATGCCCCGTGCATTCATCCTCATCATTCGCTAAGCGCGCGATTGTTTCATTCAATCGGCGCATAAACCAGCTGATGCTCATTAATCGTGAGCGCCATTCTTCGATATTTCGTCGCAACAATATCCATTGATCCTCCCGCAATTCCTCGCCACGTTCAAACTGCTGTGAAACGAGGGTGCCTTTATATAACTGATGCCAGCGTTGAACGACTTCAATGTCGGTTAACCCTTTAGACTTGGCTTGGTTGATATGAAGTACTGCGTGGAAGTGGTTCGACATTACAGCGTAAGCTGCGATATCAATACAGTAGACCTTGGCTTGTTCGAGTAGTAGATGCTCGATCCAGCCGCGCCTATGCTCAAAACTACGACCTTCCTCGTCTGTTCCACATAGGAATGC